>SL_4KL_010_BRINEDRAFT_10000010_pt1 | contig 61689 bp, 57 predicted proteins | sample SodLak_010_BRINE_2_FD_10664 | JGI IMG/M metagenome (IMG submission 10664) | reverse complement strand
AGCTACTGCATCTTCTGATCGTAAGAACGCGCCTCTGACAGCTTGAGACTACAAACAATCGACCCTACCCCGTCGCTGTCTTGCGTTCAACAAGGCAACGGGTCAGCAACATCACTCGTGCCGTGCTGATCGGGCACGTCCTCGTGGCCGTTATCCAAGGTGTCATCGCCGGAGTCGGACTCACGCTCGTCGGTATTCCCAACGCTGTCTTCTGGACGTTCGTGATGGTGTTGCTCGCGTTGATCCCGCTGATCGGAACGTTCGCCGTGTGGGCACCGGCGAGCGCCTATCTCGCCTGGACGGGGAACACGACTCCCGCGGTGGCGTTGTTCGTCTACGGCGTGTTCGTAGTCGGCATCTCTGACGAGTACCTTCGCCCGGTCCTCGTCAACCGCTACGCCAAACTCGGCCCGAGCGTGATCATCGTCGGTGTGCTCGGCGGGCTCACGGTGTTCGGGTTCATGGGAATATTCGTCGGCCCGATCATCGTCGGGTCGCTCAAAGCGGCTATCGAAGTGTACGACGACCACTACGGTCGGCCGGCGAATGAGCTGACGTAGCGGATTGGTCCGTGATCGATGCGATCAGTTCGATCACGACGCTCGGCGCTTGCCGCGGTGTTATCGGAATCGGCGGTACAACCTGAGGAGGACCGAAGCGACGGTTCCAACCCCGGAGAATCGAACGGATACGGCGGCGGCCCCGAGCAGAAGAAGTCCGCTCTTCGGTCGCCCCCTCGCGAACTCCACTGCCGCGTCGACGAGGGTCGAGATGATACTCAGGTTTTTCAACGCCTTCGAGATGGTGTTTACTGTGGGCATAGTTTCGGATGGATATTCAACCTCCAGCCCGTTATACTTTCGTGCAGCCTGACACGCGATGTACGAGGTAGTATCGATGCAATCTGAAGGTCGTTCGGTGACCGTTCAGGGACGTATTCGGAGACATCGGAGACGTCCCACGGAGCACTCACGAACCGTCCGCGGGGCGGTCACGTCGATGCTATTTATTCGCGCGCCTGCCGTGTACAGTGCATGGCTTCCGAGATCCGCACAGAGCGCTCCGTACATGAGGAGAGTAGCGTTCGAGGACGTGCCGTGACCTGGATACTTCTCGACGGGAACCGTCTGGTCGTCGCGGTCGGGATCGTCGCCGCGTTCGTCGGAACTATCGCCGTCCTGATCTCGGCCGAGATCCTCTCTATCGGACCGAACAGCTCCGCAGCAACGATATTCGATAGTGGACTCGCCTCCGGGGTCGTCACCCTCGTAACGGTCGCGCTCTCGATCAATCAGCCCATCCTTGCTCGCGTGTTCGGGACGCCGGACGTTCTGAGTGCTCGACTCGAGGGGTCACGCACCCTTCGCCAACAGGTCGAGACGCTCGCCAACCGGCCGTCGAGCCCCACGGACCCGGCAGAGTTCCTCTCGCTGGTCGCGACGACGCTGAGCCACCGCGCCTCGACGGGCCTCGCGGTGAGCGAGTCAACGGCGTGGCGAGCACCGACCGAACTTACGGCCGGACTGGAAGACCTAGTCGCGTACGGTCAGAGTATCGACGATGTGCTCGGGGAAAATGCGTCCGTCGCGGACACCCTCGGAGTCGTGTTGGGCTCCGAATACGCGTTGAACATGGCCGCAGTACACCGGCTTCGGAACGAGTACGACTCGGGGTTACCCGAAGATGCCCGTGTCGGCCTCCGTGACATCGAGGACCTGCTCGAGTCAATTGCCGCCAGTCGGAAGTTCTTCAAAACGATGGTCCTCCGGCAGGATTTCGCAGAGCTCTCCCGCCAGATCGTCTACTCCGGTCTACTCGCCCTCGGCTGCGTCATCTCGCTGACCCTCATCTACCGGACGAACAGCATCACGATTCCACTCTGGACGCTTCCTGTCGTCGTCAGCGTCGGTATCGGCGTTGTCGTCTCTCCGCTAGCGCTGCTCTCCGCATACATCCTTCGTGCGGCGACCGCCGCCCGAAAAACCGTCTCAGTCGGGCCGTTTATTCCCCCCGAGAACCGATGAGACGAGACACTTCGAGGATGTGATCGATTGGAGAGATCTACGCCTCGCGACTGTCGCCTCGCGGTGTGCACGGACGACCATGTTCACCGCAGTTCTTATATTCGTCATGATTCACCGCAGTTCTTATGCTCGTCACGACGGAATGTCACGTATGAAGACACGTGCAGCAACGGTGACCGATAAGGGCCGGATCCGCGAGATCGCAGAGCAGTCGTTTCAAGCGTCCTACGCGCTCAGCCCGCTGGATATCGAATCCATCGTCGAAACGGAGTTCGACGTCGACGCCGTCTCGGAGTGGGTCGACGCCGACGAGCGACTGTTGTTCGTCGCAGAGTCCGACGACCGCGTCATCGGGTTCACGCAAGCACGGGTCACGGACGACCGACGCGGAGAGATCGTGTGGCTCCACGTCGATCCGACGGAACGGGGCCACGGTGTCGGAACAGAACTGCTCAAGCGCGTCCTCGCTGAGCTTCGCGAGCGTGCAGTCGAGGGGATCCAGGCGACTATCCTCGCACAGAATCAGGAGGGGGGTGAGTTCCTCGGCCGCTTCGAGTTCCAGCGAAGCGATCAGGCGGAACGTACGTTCGGCGGGGAACAGTTCCAGACGGAGATACACAGCACCGTCGACGCGGAAAGCGTCGATGAGGAGCGCACCGCTCCCAAGTCGGGGGAGGTGGAGGTCGACGGACAGACTCGGTTCATCGACTCCGGAGAGGCCATCTCAGGGGACGAGGGAGAGTTCTTTCTGGTCTTCGAGGAGGAGGAGTATGAGGAGCGCTTCGGGTTCTACTGTACGAACTGTAATTCTGTTTCCAACTCAGTCGACGGGGACGGAAAGGTGGTTTGTGACAGCTGCGGAAACGTCCACAGTCCAGAGGAGTGGGACGGGAGCTACCTCTGATCCGAGCTCAGACGATCGGAGTTGAACGAACCGCCGCGATCGACCCCGCCCAGCACGCAGCCGGTTTCGACCACTCTGCCGTCGATCGCCGCCACACGTCACCAACCGTACCGGCGGTCACGGGAAGAGTGGATATTCAGTCCTCGAGAGCTGCGGAGATGACCTCCTTAGGGGCGCTGCAGTTCGGGCACGACTCGGGGAACCCGTCTTCCAGCTCGCCCATCTCGCCGCAGTCCTCGCACCGCCACATGATGTAGCCTTCACCGAATTTAGGACCGGGGAACTCTTCTCCGCTGGCGCCGGCGGGTTCATCGCCGCCCGCCTTTTCTACCTCGAAGGTGCCATCTCCGATACCGCTGACGCGTCCCAGTAGTCGTCCGGCTTCGCTGTACACTTCCTTCCCTGGCTTGAGACGCTCGCTGCCGCTTGGGTAATTTTGCGTTCCCATCGGTAACCGTTGTGTCCATACACGCATCAATCTGGTGGCAAATCGGGCCCCAGGCGCAACGGTCTCAGCCCGACAGTCTCCGTCCAACAGGTTCTATCAACCGATCGTGGTTACCGCGACCGGGGCCGAATCGAGTGGTGACCGTGGCTGACCACCAGCGGAGCAAGGAGTGCATCCGTCGACCATCAGAACGAGAATACGTCTATCACACCAGTGATACGGTTAAAACCCGCTCTCCACTCAGATCACCGTTGAAGCAGTTCAGCGGTATCACTTTCAGATACTCCGCCAACGGGACAATCATTTTATTCGTGGACACCGTAGTGTGAGTTGAGTTAACATGAGACGCCCATTGCTCGGAGATTCTTCTGGCTCATCAGCGCCCAGCGCTGGCGACCAGGTCACGAGGACGGTCATAGACGCTATCGAAGGATCAGATGACAAGGTAATCGAGATCCGACCTGCAAAACGCTCGAGCAGTTGGAGACGGGGCGTGATGTTGTTGCTCATCGGTGGCGTGGTTGGCGCACTCCTCTGGCGGTTAATAGCCCAGGACAGCGACGATATCGTTCAAGCGATGGCGAACAAAACCTCTGAACTGACCGAACAGCTGGCCGATCAGGCTGCTGAAACGGTCCGAGGCGGCGGCGAGAACATCGCCGATCAGGTCGACGGAGAGTCTCAGAAAATCGCCGACCAGTTCGAAGAAGGGTCACAGAAAGCCGGCGATCAGATTGAACAGGTAGGTGAGGACACGGCTGGAATAGCGGAGGATGCTGGTGAAAAGCTCTCGGGAAAACCCGGCGGTAGCAGCGGCTCAGACGAGACCTACGCGGAGAATGTCGAGAAAGCAGATAGTTCGTCTAATTGATACTGCGGGCTGTGGATGCGAACCACAGTTGCTCTCGCAGCTAATCCGGCGGCGCGGGTAACTCGAGTGAGTTGTATTGGCAGCTATTGAACTAGGCAGCGAACAGTCATTCTAGTCCGTGTTTACTCTGACGAGTCCGGAAAGCAGAGGGCTCGGGGCGGTAGCCGAGCGAGATATCGATCGCTTCGAAACGGCAGTTACGCTCGATTCAACACTGTTGCTGACGGACGCCGACTCCCAACAGGGCACCTGCAAGGCCACCGTATAGGCGGTGTAATAGTACAACGCTACTGAGTAGTCTTAGAAGTAAGCTGTTCGTGAGCGATTTTGATCTCGACTACTGTCGTTTGAACACTACACGTATGTATCGACCAGTTTTCTCACTACTTATAATATACTGCATGATTGCGTGCAATAGCTTCAACCGTCACAAATTATATACCGAGTCTTAGCTAACCTTTCGGTATGAACAAGCCAAAAACAACTCTGGTCAAGGCGACCCAAACCTCGCTGCAGGTAGTTTCTGCTATCGAAGAACTCGGTGAGGAAGCGACGATTACCGAAATCGCAAATCACCTACAGCTGGCCAAAAGCACCGCCTACAAACACCTCGTCACACTGGAAGAGTACGGCATCGTCGTTGAGCATACGAACGGGTATCGGATCGGATCGCGGTGTCTAGAGTTAGGGGGGATCGCACAGCGGTACGACAGTATTTACGAAATTGCAAAGCCGGAGGTACAGAAGATGTCAGAAGCAACCGGGGAGTTGGCCAACTTGATGTTTGAAGAGCAAGGATATGGCGTCTACACGTACACGGCACGCGGCGATCAAGCCGTCAATATCGAAAACAGACTCGGAAAACGGGTCCCCCTCCATACGACGGCACTCGGCAAAGCGCTGCTGTCGAGCTACTCGGACGAGCGGATAGTGGAAGTCGTCAACGAGTACGGCCTTCCTGCGGAGACCGAAGAGACAATAACGGATCAGACCGCGCTGTTCGACGAATTATCGAGGATCCGAGAGGAGGGGTTCGCGTACAACAGAGGGGAGCGCGTTGACGGACTCGGCTGTATCGCCACGCCGATCGAAACCGGCAACCGACGAAACGCCGCAATCAGCATCACGATGCCGATAAGTCGGTTGGATCCAGATCAGATGGAGCACGAATTCAGGGAGATTCTCAACCAGGCAGCGAACGTTATCGAACTCAATCTCGCTCACGAAAATCAGCAATAATCGCCAGATAGCTGTGGTACTACCTGTTGCCCTGCAACTCCACTCCAGTACGATCGGCAGTATCAGCCTCCGACCCTCAGTACATCGCTGGAGCCGTCTCATATGAGCGCGGTTTCGAGTCAGGCGCTCGTCAGGAACGGTGTGCTGACAGTGATCCGTGACCGCTCGGTCAGCTCGACGAGAGACGTTCTAAACTTTCAGCTGAAACTGTTCGGATACGGATCACACAGCTGTCGCACGCTCAGATGTGCGCTGAGTTGTACACTGATTTTTCAGAGACGATTCCGCCGCGCCAGAAGTATCGCCCAAACAGTACGTTTCGTATTACGAAATAATGGCCGCAGTCATCCGTTCTGTTGATACGGAACGAAGTAAACGTGGTACTGTGGTGTCGAAATGAACGTTCGTGTTGACGGGTATGGAATCGGTTCAGAGCAGACAGGTCTACTGACGAAAAGACGAGTATTTAGAGCTGACCATGGGAATGACATCCCTTTGCCATTTTTACCAGTCGGCAGATATCAGTAAAGAATATGCCACTGAGATTTACGAGTGAGACGGGAGTAACAGCTGTAGAATGACCGCTCCGTATCGACCGGTTAAATGAACGCCCCTTTTCTCCGTTACCACGCCACATTTTAGCAACGATCAGCAGTGAGCCGCACTGTTGCTAGCGAATACGCTATCGGGTGCAGACAGTTAACGTCGCAACGTTTGCCGATGCAGCGCCCGAAACGATTTCTGACGTACTCGTTCAAGAATCCGAAAAGGAGTGATACAGATTTCGCTGAGAAGGGCTACGACGACCATCACTCCACGAAGAATGGGGATGTCTCGGGGTCGAAACCCTGGTCGAGCGTGGTTTTCTCGCTTCGTGCGATCACGCACACAACACCAGAGTCGACGATAACCGCTGAGTTAGCGCCCTAGACGGCGACTGTGAAGTCGAATATAAACCGTGCGCCCGGCTTCGATGTGCGAGGCGGTTCTGTGAGTTTCGGGAGACCCTCCAGAGAGATGGTGTCTCAACACGCAATTCGCCAGATCACGTGCTTCGTCGGATAGTAAGTGCCAACGCCAGACAGCGACCCGTGAATACCATTACAATAGTACAATTGTAATTTCAATGATTCACTTTCCTAATTAAAGAGGAGAGCGTTGGTGTTATCCTGTCATCAGCAACAGATTATCGTTCTTGTCTACCCTAGCTAACCGTTGCTACCCCGACTTTTGTTCGCATATAAGAAAAATAAAGGCAGCGTAGATGATGATACAGAGACGTGATAGACCAGATCAATAATGTAAATTATCGTCTCGTATGTATTATTCTCAAATTTTGAGTCATTAAGCCGGAGAAGATGAGCCGATATACGATATATCGTCTGTATCTCCAATTCAGTATTTTGACCGTGGCAGGAATGTTGGTTTCGTCATTGGAAACCGACCACTAATCTGTCACAAACAGTAACAACGGGTTCTCTCTTCGAAATGAGGTCCCGATACAAACTCGCCTCGAGACGAACGGTGTTGGGTCCAATCGATCAGGAGCTATCCGTGGTAAAGCCGGAAGAGAACGATAACGAAGCTACCCCCGCTTTGTCCCGGTGCGATCCAGTATCGACACGAAGCCCGCGGTATCAGGCGACTCGATTCACGAGCTCCGATCCCGACTGATACTGCTCAACGTTCTTTGTGACGAGTTCGGCGATATCTAAGTGATATCTATTCGTTGCCGACCCCTTGTGTGGTGAGATAATGACCTCGTCAAGATCCCACAGTGGTGATTCCGAAGGCAGCGGTTCGGTCCGGAACACGTCCAATCCGGCACCGGCGATTTCGCCGGACTCGACTGCAGAGACGAGAGCGTCCTCGTCGACGAGAGGGCCTCGTGCAACGTTGATGAGATACGCATCGTCCCGCATTATTTCGAACTCCTCGGTACTTATCAGCCCTTCCGTCTCAGGAGTGTGTGGGAGCGAGAGAGCGACGAACCGGGCGTCGGCGATGGCCTCGTGTAACTTCGAGGGGTGGAAAACGTCGGTGACGCCGGGGACGGTCTCAGGAGAACGGCGTACACCAACGACCTCCATTTCAAGCGCACTAGCACGCGAGGCGATCGCTTGACCGATAGTTCCGAGCCCGACGACGCAGAGTCGCTCGTTCTCGACGGTAAAGGGACGCTCGTAGGTCGGCGTGTACCATTCTTGCTCTTTCTGGTGGTCGCGGTACACGTGGAGCAGACGGGCCAGTGCTAACATGTATCCGGTGGCGATTTCACTGACAGTAGCACCGTGAATACCGGAGCTGTTAGTAAGCGGAACACCGCGGTCGTCGTACTTTCCCGTGTCGAACTCGTCGTATCCTGCGCGAATGCAGTGTACCCAGCCCGCATCGAGAAACTCCGGGCGAGGGACGTACGAAGCGACGGCATCCGTTGCTTCATACTGCTGGTCGTCGTCAACGAGTTCCGCAGGGATTGAGAGATCCTCGAAGGCGTCGACAAAGGCCGACTTTGGGATAACGGATTCGACCGACTCATGGATGCACAGTCGCTGGAGCTGCTTTCGATCCGGCATAGCCGAGATTCTCGCTAACAGTTATTTATTCCTTTTGTAACTGACAACATATGCTTGACCTGTCGCTTCTGGTCGAAACGGCCTCGCGCAAAACGACGTGTCTGCATCGGCCGCCTGTCGGTAGCTTTGGCTTCCTGTCGATATCTTTATTACCCCCCTAGAGGTATGAGAATGTATCCGTACCAAAAGACTACTATGAATGTAACAGAAGCAATCGCAGAAGCGATGCGTAGCGAAGGCGTCGAGTATCTGTTCGGATTCCCGAGCAATCCGCTCTTCGACACGGGCGCCGCCGAAGAGGCGGGTATGCGGACGATCATTACGCGCCAGGAGCGCACCGCGGCCCACATGGCCGATGCGATCGGTCGGCTCTCTTCGGGCGATGAGATTGCCGGGTTCGCTTGCCAACACGGCCCAGGGACGGAGAATTCGATCGGATCTATCGCTCAGGCTTACGGCGAATCGGCACCACTCGTGGCGATTCCGGCAGGATACGATCTCGCGAAAACCGATGTCGATCCGAAGTACAATTCGCTGGTAAACTACCAGCACGTAAGTAAGTCGTGCGAACAGCTAACCGACCCAGACGCCACCGGCGAAACGATACGCCGAGCGTTCAGTGCGGCTCGAAACGGCCGACAACGCCCGGCAGTCGTCGAGGTTCCCAAAGACGTGTTCTGGAAGGACGCGCCCGAGGACTTCGAGTACCAAACATCGTCCGCGAATCGGACCGGCCCCGATACGGAGGCAGTGCCGGAGGTCGTAGACGTACTACTCGAGGCGGAGCGTCCCGTGATCTACGCTGGCCAAGGCGTCCACTATGCAAAAGGGTGGGACGCCCTCAAACAGCTGGCTGAGCTGCTTGAAGTACCGGTTGCAACGAGCCTCAACGGGAAGAGTGCATTCCCGGAGGATCACCCGCTCTCACTCGGTGCAGGGAGCAAAAGCGAACCCGGAGAGCTCGCTCACTTCCTCCGAGAGTCGGACGTCATCTTCGGAATCGGCTGTAGTTTCACCGAGACCGCGTACGGGATCACCGTCCCTGAAGGAAAAACGATCGTCCACTCGACGCTCGACGCGACGGATATCGACAAGGACGTCGAAGCCGATCACGCGCTGGTCGGCGACGCTCGATTGACCCTCGAAGCCCTGGTCGAGGAAGTCGACGGTCGACTCGATGGCCCGCGAGACCGGTACGACGACGTCGTTGCCGAGATCGAAGAGGTCCACGAAGCGTGGCTCGATGAGTGGCGTCCGAAGCTCACCTCAGACGAAACGCCGATCAACCCCTACCGGGTTATCAACGAGCTGACGAATGTCGTCGACGCCGAGAACACCATCATCACGGCCGACGCCGGCAATCCGCGTGACTTCCTCGCACCGTTCTGGGAGGCGACCGAACCGATGACGTACATCGGCTGGGGGAAGACGACACAGCTCGGTTACGGGCTCGGTCTGGCCATGGGTGCGAAGCTGTACGACCCGGACAAGCTGTGTATCAACATCATGGGTGACGGTGCCATCGGAATGACCGGACTCGACTTCGAGACCGCCGTCAGAGAAGACATCCCGATCCTCACGATCCACCTCAACAACTACGAGATGGCGTCATACGATACGCCGTTCGGTGGTGACTTCGCCGACGTCGGGAAGGCCCTCGGCGGATACGGTGAACGTGTCGAAGATCCCGCAGAAGTAGCGCCGGCTATCGAGCGCGCGATCGAGAAGACCAGAGAAGGAACACCGGCCCTTCTCGAGATCATCACGGCAAAGGAGACCGAACTCTCCCGGCCTGACCTCGAATAACGGTCTTCCCTCGCGGCTTCTTTTTATTTCGGCAGTGCGTTTCACCGCTCGGTATCTGTCCTGACGGAGTCTGCAGGTCCGCGTCGAAAGCTCACAACGACGGTTGTCAGCGTCAGTCCGCGAGTTCGAGTCGTCCGCCCCTCAGTGTTCCAGCGTCCGTCTCGCGGAGTTCGGCTCCGTCTTCCAGACGGACCGCATCTCCCGGCTCGAGATCACCGTCCAACTGGGCGATGACGTTCGTATCGCCGTCGAACCGAGCAAGCCCGAGCCGGTTCGGATTACGGACGCCATCCACCGTCACGTGACTCGTCGTGGTCGCAAGCAGCTCACCGACCCCCGGATCGCGTCTCTCGAACGAATCGGCCGCACAGACGAGACAGCGCCGTTTCTCGTAGAAGGTCCGTTGCCCGCAGTCAGTACACTCTAACACGTCGGTCATACTGTTGCCTCCAGGATCGAGCAGATGCTATTGTTTCCGAACCCGGCGACGTTGATGGCGAGACCGTACTCCGGGTCGGGAACCGCTCGGTTCGACGGTAACTCACCGCGAAGCTGCCACACCAGTTCGATTATCTGAGAGATACCGGTCGCTCCGAGCGGATGCCCACGGGCTTTAAGTCCACCACCCGGGTTCACCGGGAGCGCTCCGTCGAGATCGGTCTCACCGTCACGGGTCAACGTCCACGCCTCGCCGTGGTCGGCGAGTCCGAGTTCCTCCATCTCGAGCCACTCGAGAATACTGAACGCATCGTGGATGCAGGCGACATCGATATCGTTCGGCTCGATATCAGCGGCGTCGTACACGGATCGACCTGCCCGCCGGACGCTCTCAATACGGAGGGGGTTCGGACGGTCCGCGACCGCATGGACACCAGACGCCCCCTCACAACCGGCGACGGTGACGGCTTCCTCGCCGGCAGTGAGAACCACAGCCGCCGCACCGTCACTCGTCGGACAGCAATCGTACAGTCGGAGCGGCGTCGAAATGCGGGGCGAACTCAGGGCTTCTTCGACGGTAATCCGGTTGTTGAACTGGGCGTATGGGTTCTCTGAGGCGTTTTTGTGACTTTTTACCGGAACGCGGGCCAGCTCTTCCCGGTCGATGTCGTGTTCCCGAAGATAGCGGTCGGCTGCAAGTCCTGCAAACGACGGGAGCGTGATTCCGTGTTCGTACTCCGCGTGATGTGTGATACGACTGATGATATCCGTCGACGTCGCAACGTCAGCACTCGACATCTTCTCTCCGCCGACCACGAGCACTGTCGAGGCACGGCCGGCACGGATGGCGTCGACGCCGGTGAGAAATGCGCTTGCACCGCTGGCGCTCGTGTTCTCGATCCGTCGTGCGTCCGCTCCGTTGATTCCAATACTCGCGACGAGGGCGTTTGCGAGGCCGGACCGTCGGTTGAATGCCTCGGCGGCCATGTTTCCGACGATCACCGTATCGATCGTCGATCTATCGAGGTCTGCGTCCTCGATCGCCGTTTCCGACGCAGTCTCCAAGAGTTCGAGCAGCGACCGGTCGTCAGTACTCGCAAATCTCGTCATCCCGACGCCTGCAACGCCGATCGGTGCTGTCGCTGCGGCCGGACCGGCGTTTTCGCTTTGAGCTATCATTTCACACACCCTGTTTTCGAGTACTGCAATTTATATATATCCACTCTCGATCGGCAGCCGTTCAGCGCAGTGGTCGACCGTGTTGTTACCGATTGGCGTTATTCAGCCGATCCGACGTCGAACTGTGGCCGGTTTCGTGCATACCTTTTTATCGGCTTCGGACAATCTCAACGTATGTCGCTAGAAGACGACTCATTGGAGTATCACCGCTCCGACCCCCCGGGGAAGATCGAGATCGCAACCACCAAACCGACAAACACCCAGCGGGACCTCTCGCTTGCGTACTCGCCGGGGGTCGCCGGACCGTGCCGAGCAATCGACGCGGATCCGGAGAAAGCCTACTCGTACACCGCCAAAGGGAACATTGTCGGTGTCGTATCGAACGGCTCCGCAGTTCTGGGACTCGGCGACATCGGCGCTCAAGCGTCCAAACCGGTTATGGAGGGGAAAGGCGTTCTGTTCAAGCGCTTCGCTGACATCGACGTGTTCGACATCGAACTGGACCTCGACGATCCAGAGGCGATCATTGAGGCGACGAAGGCGATGGAACCGACGTTCGGCGGGATCAATCTTGAAGATATCAAGTCACCGGAGTGCTTCGAAATCGAGGAGCGGCTCCAAGACGAGATGTCGATTCCGGTCTTTCACGACGACCAGCACGGCACCGCCATCATCTCCGGTGCCGCACTCCTCAACGCGGTTGAAATCGCGGGGAAGTCGCTTGAAGAGATCGAGGTCGTGTTCTCGGGTGCCGGTGCGAGCGCGATCGCGTCGGCGAAATTCTACCGATCGCTCGGCGTCGCGCCGGAGCATATCACCATGTGTGACTCGACCGGAATCCTCACTGAGAGCCGGAGTCCAGACCTAAACGAGTACAAACAGGAGTTCACTCGAGATCTTCCGGAAGGGGACCTCGCGGACGCGATGGACGGCGCCGACGTCTTCGTTGGACTCTCTGCGGGCGGGATCGTCTCTCAAGAGATGGTTCGATCGATGGCCGACGATCCGATACTGTTCGCAATGGCGAACCCGGATCCGGAGATCACCTACGACGATGCAAAGAGCGCCCGCGATGATACGGTGATCATGGCGACTGGCCGTTCCGACTATCCGAACCAGGTGAACAACGTCCTCGGGTTCCCGTTCATTTTCCGCGGTGCGTTAGACGTTCGGGCGACAGAGATCAACGAGGAGATGAAAGTCGCGTGTGCGAAAGCGCTCGCTGACCTCACCAGAGAGGACGTTCCCGACGCTGTGCTCAAGGCATACGGCGATCAACCCCTCCAGTTTGGCCCCGAGTATATTCTCCCGAAGCCGATCGATCCACGGGTCCTCTTCGAAGTCGCTCCGGCGGTCGCTCAGGCAGCAATTTCGAGCGGTGCTGCGCGGAAAGAGATGGACCTCACAGCGTATCGCGAAACGCTCGAGGCCCGACTCGGGAAGTCTCGAGAGATGATGCAAGTCATTATGAACAAGGCTCGGAGCGACCCAAAGCGCGTTGCACTCGCCGAAGGCGAAGATGAGAAGATGATTCGCGCGGCCTATCAGATGCAGGAAGACGGGATCGCAGATCCGGTGTTGCTCGGCGACGAAGAGGTCGTCGGCGAAACAGTCTCCCGACTAGGTCTCGAGTTCGAACCGTCCGTTATCTCCCCCTCGACAGCCCAGTACGACGAGTACGCCGACCGTCTCCACGAACTCCGCCATCGGAAGGGCGTGACGCGGAGCGAGGCGGGCGAGCTCGTCCGACGTGATTCGAACTACCTAGGGAGCGTCATGGTCGAACAGGGCGATGCGGATGCGATGTTGACGGGCCTTACACACCACTACCCGTCGGCGTTACGGCCACCGCTCGAGACGATCGGTACTGCGGACGACGCCGAGTCTGTCTCGGGGGTCTACCTACTGGCGCTCAAGAACCGGGTCGTCTTCTTCGCCGACGTGACGGTCAACCAGGATCCCGATGCAGACACCCTCGCGGAAGCGACACGCCACACCGCTGCGCTCGCCCGCCGATTCAACGTCGAACCCCGAGCGGCACTGTTATCCTACTCGAATTTCGGGAGCGTCGACAACGAAGCGACGCGGAAGCCCCGAGACGCGGCGAAAGTTCTGCAGAACGATTCCACTATCGACTTCCCTGTCGACGGAGAGATGCAGGCCGACACGGCGGTCGTCGAAGACATCCTGACGGACACATACGAGTTCTCCGAGCTCGACGCACCGGCAAACGTGCTCGTCTTCCCGAATCTCGAATCGGGTAACATCGGCTACAAGCTCCTGCAACGACTCGGGAATGCAGAGGCAATCGGTCCGATGCTCGTTGGGATGGACAAGCCGGTGCACGTCCTACAGCGAGACGACGAGGTCAAAGACATCGTCAACCTGGCAGCGATCGCGGTGGTTGACGCGCAGGAACAGTCCGACTAACTGCGCCTGCCGCTGATTCCGGTTTCTGACGAGGCGGCTGATAATAGTGTTATTTAAGTGATTGTGTGGTGCCAGCAATGATCATGAACACGTGTCGTCATCGAGGGGGCGCAGTCTCGATACCACCTGTGAGCCGCCTCCGGCACAGCCGGAGAACTAGGTGAGCCGATGGACGCTAACGATAGATCGATCACGGGGTTCACCATGCTCGCCCACGGAATCTTCCATACCTACGAACTGAGCATTCCGATTTTCATCGTCATCTGGCTTGACGTGTTCGACGTGTCTGCGCTCGTTCTCGGTGTCGTTGTCAGTGCTGGCTACGGGCTGATTGGTATCGGAGCGATTCCGAGCGGTGTGATCGCTGATACTTACGGTTCGCGCCAGCTGATCGTTGCCTCGATCGTTGGAATGGGTGGCGGATTCTTTCTGCTCGCCCTCGCACCGAACGTGTACGTGCTCTGTGCCGCGATCGTACTCTGGGGAGCGGCTGCAAGCGTCTATCACCCAGCAGGGCTGTCGTTGATCAGCCGCGGTGCGAAAGAGCGTGGAACCGTTTTTGCCTACCACGGCGTCGGCGGTAACATTGGCACTGCCTTTGGACCCTTGCTAACCGCGTTGCTACTGCTCGTGTTTGACTGGCGGATCGTTGTCGCCGCGTTGACCGTCCCTGCGATCGCTGTCGTCATTCTTTCAACGACTATTGAGTTCGACGAGACGGCCGCAGCAGAGCCCGACAGCGGGGAGTCGAATCCGCCAACCCTTCGAGCGATCGCGAGCGACTCTCGGCTGCTGTTCAGTTCGGGGTTCCTGCTGGCGTTTGTCGTGATTATGCTATACGGCACATACTACCGAGGGCTGTTGACGTTCATGCCCGATATGGTCGCGGGGCTGCCATTGTTTGAGACGTACGTCCTGTTTGGTATGGAAGCAGAGCCGTCCCAGTACATTTACACGGGGATACTGATGTGCGGCATCTTCGGACAGTACGCTGGCGGGCGGGTGACCGACCGCGTTCGAACAGAGTATGCGTTCTTCTCGTCGCTGTTCGCTCTCGGTGCGTTAGCGCTGTTGTTCATCCCCGCCTCAAACGTGGGGATCGTTCCGTTCCTCTTGGTCTGTGCTGCGCTTGGCTTCGCGCTATACGCTACCGCCCCCATTTATCAGGTCGTTATTGCCGAGCAGGCCGCAGAAGACGTTCACGGCCTTTCATACGGCTACGCGTATCTTGGGATGTTTGGAGTCGGTGCCGGCGGCGCAGCGCTCGCCGGCGCAGTGTTGACATACGCGGACAGTACCGCTCTGTTGACCATCCTAGCCGGGCTCGCGTTCCTCGGGACTGCGCTCGTCATCGTCCTCCTCCGCCAGGACTGATCGCGAAACCAGTGGAACGGGAACATTTAATACGATATTCCCGCATGCTGCAGTCATGGAAACGAACAGCAGTAACGCCATCCTCGACGGAATCACCGTCGTTGACCTGACGACGTTTGTTACCGGTGGCTTCGCCACGTTGATGCTCGCAAATCAGGGTGCCGAAGTGATCAAGATCGAACGACCGGAGATGGGAGATGACAGTCGTCATTCCGGCCCCCCGTTCGTCGATGTCTCCGGGTACGAAGGTCCGGGAAGGTCAGCCTCTGAACACGGTGAGTCCCCGTATTTTTGGACGGTGAACTACGATAAACAGAGCGTCGAACTCGACCTCAAAACCGACCAAGGGCTCGAACTCTGTCACGAACTGATCGGCGAGGCGGACGTGGTTGTCGAGAACTTCCGACCCGGTACGGCCGAGCGCCTTGGAATCGGATACGACGACCTTCGCGAGGATCATCCTGAACTCGTCTACTGTTCTATCTCCGCGTTCGGTGACTCCGGTCCCTGGAGCAATCGGCCCGGATACGATCTGTTGATCCAGGGTATGAGTGGGATGATGAGCGTCACGGGGCCGGAAGACGGTGATCCCGTGAAAGTCGGACTGCCACAGACGGACCTCATTACCGGAATGTGGGCCGCGTTCGGGATTCTTAACTCCCTCTACAAACGGGAACTGACGGGTGAAGGAGACCGCGTGGAACTCGGGATGCTCGACGCGGCGCTACCGTGGCTCACGAAGCAGGCCGCCAAATCGTTCGTCGGCGAAGAGCCGGAGCGGATGGGGACGAAAGACCCGGTGCTCTCCCCCTATCAGAGCTATCCGACGGCCGACGGCTACCTGAACGTGGCCTGTGCAAACCAGAAGCTCTGGACCCAGTTCTGCGAGGAGATCGGCCGCGAGGAACTCCCCTCGGATCCTCGGTTCGAATCTAATGCCGACCGGGTCGAACATATGGACGAACTCGAGGCAGAGCTCTCGAAGACGCTCACCGATCGGTCGACTGACGAGTGGGTAGAGCTGCTCGCCGAAGACGCGGAGTTACCCGTCGCCCCTGTCTACGACGTCAGCGATGCACTCGACAACGAGCAGGTCGAATCGCGGGGTGCCGTCGACGAGCTGGAGCATCCGGCTGCAGGCGAGATTCCGATCCTCGAACACCCGCTGAACTTCATGAACGCCGAGAGCGGGTTCGACGAGGCACCGCCACTGTTAGGCGAGGATACGGAGCGAGTCCTCGAACGACTCGGTCGATCGCCCGAAGAGATCGACGCGCTGCGTGCGGACGGGGTCATTCCCGATCGGTGAACTCCGATCGGTGAAGTCGTGGATACACACGCACGCCTGTTTTCGAATCCTGTTGCGAGGCGATGGCCACCGGCAGTGCGTAGCTGCTCGTGTGAAAAGGATAACATTGATTGCCGCTGACGCACAACCAGATATCAACTGTGAACTGCAGCAGTACGAGTACGGTTACGGGCCGACGCAACCTGCGGATATCGGGACCGCCGTCAGGGACCCCGATGAGCGGTTCCGCACTCGCTGGTGAGGAGTCTACCGTACTCACGGCTGAAGAACGACTGAGCGACACCGAATCGACTCCAGAAGCCGTCACGGTCGGCTGCGATACGATTCTCACATTCGCGCGGGAAACGGACGGCGCTATCGACACAATATGGCAATAGAAAGACCAACCGACCCATCGACTGACGATCGGGCAACGTACGACTACCAGAGCGATCAGCCAACCCAGATCGGGCTTGTCGACGACCTCAAATCACTCGTCGACGGTGATGTCCGGTTCGACGAGTACTCCAAACAGCTGTATGCGACCGACGCGAGCGCGTACGAAGTGACGCCGATCGGCGTCGTCTACCCGAAATCGACCGACGATGTCGCGGCGGTCATGCGCTACGCCGACGACGAGGGGCTCCCGGTTCTCCCGCGCGGCGGCGGAACGAGTCTCGCGGGACAGACGGTTAACGAGGCCGTCGTCCTCGATTTCACCCGTCATATGACGGAGATGCTGTCAGTTGACCCGGACGCGCGGCTGGCGAGTGCACAGACGGGAATCACACTGGGAGAGCTCGATCGGACGATCGAACCGCACGGCCTGAAGTTTGCACCTGACCCGTCGACGGCCGATCGAAGTGCCCTCGGCGGCGCGATCGGAAACAATACCACCGGTGCTCACTCGCTGGTGTACGGGAAGACGGACGCCTACGTCGAGGAGGTCGAAGCCGTCCTCGCGGACGGAAGCGTCGAGACGTTCGGCGAGATCGAGCTCTCCGAACTCCGCGAACGCGCCGACGCTGACGGCGAACTACTCGAACAGATCTACGCAGAGGTCTGCCGGATTATCGACGAGGAGGCCGATGCCGTCGAAGAGCAGTTCCCGAGTCTCAAGCGGAACGTGTCGGGGTACAGCCTGGACGTGCTGATCGACGAGGCCGAAACGGGAACGATCAACCTCGCTCGCCTACTCGTCGGGAGCGAAGGGACGCTCGCTGTCGTCACCGAGGCAACGGTGAGTTTGGAACCGATCCCGGAGACGAAGTCGATCGGACTGCTCACGTACCACAGCTTGATGGACGCGATGGAAGACGTCGCGGACATCCTCGAACACGAGCCCGCTGCGCTCGAGGTGCTCGACGGAGTCTTAGTCGACCTCGCGAGAGATCTCGAGGAGTTCAAAGACGTCATCGGTCTGTTACCCGACGAGACGGACTCGTTCCTCCTCGTCGAGTTCTACGCGGACTCCGACGAGGAACGCCGCGAGAAGGTCGAGGCGCTGCTCGAAGACCGCGTCGGTGAGCGGGCGTTCGACGGAATGGAGGCCTACGACAAAGAGACGCGGAAACAGTTCTGGAAGATGCGTAAGGCCTCGACGCCGATCCTGCTCTCTCGAACCGGAGATGAAAAGCACATCGCGTTCATCGAAGACGTCGCGATCCCCCCCGAGCACCTGTCCGAATACACGCAAGACTTCAAACAGGTGTTTGAAGACCACGACACATTCGGGAGCTTCTACGCCCACGCGGGCCCCGGCTGTATGCACGTCCGGCCGTTGATCAACACCAAGACCGCAGAGGGAGTCGAGGACATGGTCTCGATCTCTGACGCGGCGACGGATCTCGCGGTGAAGTACGGCGGGAGCGTCTCGGGCGAACACGGCGACGGACGAGCCCGGACCCAGTGGAACAAGAAACTCTACGGTGAGCACCTCTGGAACGTTTTCAGGGGGTTGAAGACGGCATTCGACCCCGACTGGCGGCTCAATCCCGGCTCGGTCTGCGGCGACTTCGATATGAGCGAAAACCTACGATTCGGGCCGGAGTACGAGTTCGAATCGGGGTTCGACCCGGCACTCGAATGGGACAACGACAACGGGTTCCAGGGGATGGTCGAGCTCTGTCACGGCTGTGGCGGCTGCCGAACGAGCCAAGACGGCGCCGGCGGCGTGATGTGTCCCACCTACCGTGCCTCCCAAGAAGAGATCACGAGCACGAGAGGCCGGGCGAACCTGCTGCGACAAGCGATGAGCGGTGATCTCCCTGAAGACGAGCAGTTCGACGCCGAGTTCATGCACGAGGTGCTCGACCTCTGTGTCGGCTGTAAGGGGTGTGCGATCGACTGCCCGAGCGAGGTCGACATGGCGAAGATGAAAGTCGAAGTCGAGCACGCGCACCACGAGAAGAACGGTATTGATCTGCGCTCACGGCTGTTCGCGAACATCGGCGTCCTCTCCAAACTGGGGAGCAAAACGGCACCGCTGTCGAACCTCGGGCCGAAGCTCCCCGGATCCCGGTTCCTGATGGAGAAGGTCCTCGGGATCGCTAGTGAACGCTCGCTCCCGACGTTCCATCGTGAAACGCTCACCGACTGGTACGAAACGCGCGGTCCGCAGGTCAGCGTCGACGACGCCGACCAGAAGGTGGTTCTCTTTCCCGATACCTACACGAACCACAACGCTCCGGCTGCCGGAAAGGCCGCGATCGAGGTGCTCGAAGCGGCGAACGTCCACGTCGAAATTCCCGATGGGGTCTCCGACAGCGGACGTCCCGCCCATTCGAAGGGGGTCCTCGATATGGCACGCCAGAAGGCCGAAGACAACGTGGCCGTCCTTGAGCCATACATCGAGGACGGATGGAGCGTCGTGGTCGTCGAGCCGTCGGATGCGGTCATGTTCCAGTCGGATTATCTGGACTTACTCTCCACTGACGCCGCCGAGACCGTCGCAGCGAACACCTACGGCGTTCTCGAGTATATCGACCGGTTCCGGATCGATGACTCGATCGAGTTCGCACCGACAGACGAGATGGTGACCTATCACGGTCACTGTCACCAGAAGTCGGTGAAGAAAGACCACCACGCCGTCGGGGTGTTGCGCCGGGCCGGCTACGAAGTCGATCCACTGGACACGAGCTGCTGTGGAATGGCCGGCACGTTCGGCTACGAAGCCGAGCACTACTCCATGAGCCAAGCGATCGGCTCGATGCTGTTCGATCGGATCGATCAGAGCGACGGTGAGACCGTCGTCGCACCGGGGGCCTCCTGTCGAACCCAGATCGGGGATAACTACGATGCGAAACCGCCGCACCCGATCGAGAAGGTGTCCGACGCGCTGCGCTGACTCGAGGTTACGTCGCAGAAAGCGGCGTGAGAAACGGTGTGATTGCGGCCTGAATCGACCGCTTTTCTGTGACCGTTCGGATGCCGATCACCGACTACGTGTCGCCGAAGGCACCGTCATCCGTCCACTGTTCGAGTGTGGACTGGTCGCTTGCGATGTCAGCGAAGACGTCTTCCGTGTGTTCGCCGAGTCGTGGTGCCGGGGTTCGGATGATATCGTCGTGGTCGGGGAAGTTGATCGGATGACCCGGGAGGAGACACTCCCCCCAATCGGGGTCTTCGTGGGGGACGACCAAGTCGCGGGCCCGCGTCTGGTCGTACTCGACGACATCCTCGACATCGTTGATTGGGCCACACGGGAAGCCGTACTCGCCGAGCTGCTCGAGCCAGTAGTCGGTCGATTCCGACTCGAACTCTTCCTGGATGATTCCGACGACGGTGTCCGCGTTGACCTGGCGGTCGTCGTTAGTTTGGTACTCCAGAAGCTCTTCGCGCCCGAGCAGGTCGACGAAATCCGCCCACCGATCGTCGCTCGGGACGCCGGTGACGACTGCACCGTCAGCCGTCTCGAACCGCTGGTAGGGGACGAGCGTCTGATGGGACGTTCCCTGTGGGCCGGGGACAGTGCCATCCATCGAGTACTCGGTCAGATACTCGTTCATCAGCGTGACTACCGAGTCGAACAGGCCAACGTCGAACGCCCCGTTAAACTCGTCAACGCGATCGCGCTCGTACAGCCGAGCGAGAACGCCGATGGTAGCGAACATCCCCGTCGTGAGATCGGCGATCGCCTGGCCGACTTTCTGCGGCTCCCCTCCTTCGGGCCCCGTCACGCTCATGATCCCGCCTTCCGCCTGCAGGATGAGATCGAGTCCCGGTTTCTCTTTTAGCGGGCCCGTTTCACCGTACCCCTTGATACTCGCGTAGACGATATCGGGATTCCGTTCTGTGACAGCCGCGTATCCGATTCCGAGCTTATCGGTGACACCGTAGCCGAAGTTCTCGATGAACACGTCGGCCTCGGCCAACAGCTCCAGTGCAGCCTCGGTACCGGCGTCGGATTTGAGATCGAGGGTCACCGACCGCTTGTTCCGGTTGTTCGACATGAAATAGCCAGACTTCCCGTCGGGACCGATCCCCTGCGATCGAGCGGGATCGCCGACGCCCGGTCGCTCGATCTTCACCACGTCGGCACCCATATCACCGAGTAGCGCACCGCAGAACGGCCCCGCACGGTGTCCGGTCATCTCCACGACCGTGAGGTCTGCGAGCGGTCCGCCGGTCATTGGCCCTCGTTGAATTTGGCGACGAGTTCCTCCCGCTCGTCGGTCGCGAACTGCTCCCACCAGAGTTCGGATTCAACCGAACGAGCGTCTTGGGCGCTCTGGGCCTGTGAGGAGTAGTTGAGCGCCCGCTTCGAGTTCTTCACTGCCTGTCGACCGGTGTTCTGAATGCTGTCGACGATTTCGTCGACGGTTTCGTCGAGTTCGTCGCTGGGAACGGCGTGGTTGATGAGGCCGATCTGCTCTGCTTCGTCCGCACCGATCATCCCGGCGGTGTAGACGAGCTCTTTCGCCTTCGCTTCTCCGACGAGTTCGATCGCTCGCCACGTGGAGTTTCCGGTCGGGATCTGTCCGATGTCCGTGACTGGGACCCCGAACTTCGCCTCGTCGACGGCGACACGGAGATCACAGTACATCGCAAAGATCAGTCCGCCGCCGACGCAGTAGCCGTTGATTTTCGCGATGACCGGTGCGTGACAGTTGAAAGGCTTCTCGTACATTTCAAAGAACAGTTCCTGACGATCCTTCTGTAGCGGGTCGTGTTCTTCTGCGCTACCAGCGTACTGACTGATGTCAGCTCCAGCAGAGAACGCCTTCTCGCCTTCGCCAGTAATGACCACGACATCGATGCTGCGGTCGAGTTGGATCGCATCAAACGCGCGGAGCAGATCGAGCATCACCGTGTTATTCAACGCATTGAGCTTGTCCGGCCGGTGGAACTCGATCGTTGCAACGCCGTCTTCAACGTCGAGGCTGATGCTTTCGAACCCTGTATGGCTAACCATGGCGTACCACAGCATGAGTTACGCTAAAAAGATTGTGAATCGTCGAACGGATTCTGCGCAGAGAACGCTTAAGCCACAAGATTTTAATCGATATGGTGAGAGAGAACAGCTGTGACATATGAGATTGCAACGATTCCAGGCGATGGAATCGGCCCAGAAGTGATAGACGCAACGCTGCCACTGTTCGAAACGGTCGCCTCTCGCCACGGCGCTGAGGTCGAGTTCACGACGTACGATTGGGGTAGTGAGTACTACCAGAAGAACGGACAGATGATGCCCGTCGACGGTATCGACACCCTCCGAGGAAGCGACTCGATCCTCCTCGGTGCGGTTGGACATCCCGACGTCCCGGATCACATCACACTACACGGGCTGTTGTTGCCGATTCGTAAACAGTTCAATCAGCAGGTTTGTAAACGACCGTCGATCCTCTTCGATGGCGTCGACAGCCCGCTTGCCGGGTACTCAAGCGGAGACATCGACTTCGTCGTCTTCCGTGAGAACACCGAAGGCGAGTACTCCGACGTTGGTGGGCGTGAGCACATCGGCTTCGAACACGAAATCGCCATCCAGAGTTCCGTGTTTACGCGCTCGGGGACGGAAGCGATCCTCCGTGCGGCGTTCGAGGCGGCGACCGAGCGCGAGAATGAGTTAACGAGCATCACCAAGTCGAACGCCCAAGCACACAGTATGGTGTTCTGGGACGACCTCGTGGACGAAGTGAGCGAAGAGTATCCAGCGGTGGAGGTCGAACGGATCCTGGTTGACGCCGCGAGCATGGACTTCATTCGTCGACCCGAGGAGTTCGATGTCGTCGTCGCGTCCAACCTGTTCGGAGATATTTTGACTGACATCGGAGCGATTGTCACCGGCAGTATGGGTCTGGCGCCGTCCGGCAATATCAACGTCGAGGGCGAGTACCCGTCGATGTTCGAGCCCGTCCACGGAAGTGCTCCGGACATTATGGGCCAAGGGATCGCGAATCCGATGGCGATGATCCTCTCCGGCGCGATGATGTTTGAGGAGCTCGGAGAAACGGCCGTCTCGGACGCGCTCTGGGACGGAGTCCGCACTCTCCTCGCTGATGACGACGCGCCGACACCGCCTGACCTCGGCGGTTCTGCGACGACGAAAGAGATCGTCTCTGGTGTCGAAAACTCCCTCTGATCAGTCTGGACGAAGCGAGACGACCGGACACGCAGCAGAGAGTAGGACCGACTGAACGACGCTGCCAAACAGCGCTTTCCCGACCGGCGACTGCCTCCGTCCGGAAAGAACGATATATTTTGCATTATTCGAATGGGCGTACTCGACGATCTCGTCTGCTGGGTCTCCCAGAAGCCCGACCGGTTCGGCTTCGACGTCGAGTTCGTCGATCGTCTCGGCAGCGAGATTCTCAGCCATATCGATGACTTCGTTCGTCGGGATCGTCTTGCCCGTATCGCTGACGCTCGTGCGCTCAAGTCCAACAAACTTCTTTTGTGTTAGCACGTGGACGACCTTCACAGGTACACCGAACGCTTCGCCGAGCGCACCGGCCTCTCGGACAACGTCGTGTGCCCGCTCCGACCGATCGACAGCAGCTACAATTACCATGCGAAGACACTATTTTCAGTGAATATAAATCGTGTGCCTGGACAGCATCTACGATGGTTGTCCCGTGTAGCGGCGGGTGTCTCATCTACGAGAACGTCACGCGGGTCAGATCGATCGAAGCGGTCTCACTCCGACGCGGCGAGATCTGTGTGAATGCGACGGGCCACTGACTGTGAATCTCTGCTATCGGGTGCTGGGAGGAATCGGTGTGACAGTGACGTGGCAGGTCCTCAGTACCGTTGAGCGGGATTCACTCTGCAGACGTTGTATTCAACAGGAAAGTTTAATACAGATAGATCACAATTGCTCAGTACAACCTTGGAACACAGCGCGTTAACAAAAGCCAAGGTAATTCGAAATATGTCCAACAAAAATAACGACACGCCGCTTGATGAGGGAAGTCGCACTAGCCGCCGTCAATTCCTTGCGGTAGCCGGTGCCGGTACTGCAGCCTCATTGGCAGGATGTGCGGACGAGGGTGGAGACGGTGAAGACGACGGTGACTGGGAGCCGTCCCAACGGATGCGGTACATCATTCCGTACGACGAAGGTGGCGGAACGGATGTCTACGCCCGTGGTATCATTGAGGGGCTTACAGAGGCCATGGGACAGGACATCCAGATCGATAACATTCCTGGTGGTGGCGGGCTAAACGGCTTCGGTGAGGCCATTCGGTCAGAGCCGGACGGAAACACGTTCGCAGGGAGCGCAGTGCCTCTGGAAGTGACACCGCAGATGCTCGACGACCCGGGATTCGACCAGCGCGACCTGAGAGGGGTCGGTGTCATCGGTCGATCCACCTGGTGTCTCGTCGTCAATTCGGAGTACGAAGGCGAAGTGGAGACGTTCGACGACGTCATCGAGAAACACAACTCCGGAGAGTGGAGTTCGATCGGGATTCAGGAGCCGGGGAGCCCGCAGGATATTATCACGCTGCTGGCAAAGTACGAGGATGAGACGTACGCGCCCGAGTACGACTGGAACTGGGAAGACCGCGTTCAGTACACCGGTACCGGTCCGGTTACGCAGGCCGTCGCCAGCGGCGAAGTTCCTTGTGGTATCGGAACCGATGCAGGAACCGAACCCAACGTTTCGTCCGGCGAAGTGTACCCGGTCGTCACGTTCTTCAGCGAGGGGACTGACGTGTACCCCGATCTCCCGTCCGTTACCGACGAGGGATACCCGGAAATGGACTTCATTGCGGGGGTTACGCGTGGAATCTACGCACCGCCAGAGACGCCAGATCAACGGATTGAGGTGCTCGCAGATCGGTTCGAACAGGCCGTCGAACACGAAAGCACGGTAGCGTGGTCGGAGGAAACGGGGAACCCGTCGTTCTTCGAGGGACCAGAGGTCGCCGAATCCGCCATGGCAGACCCGTTCGCTCAGATCGAAGAGCTCGAAATCCTCGAACTCATCGACGAGTTCTCCGAGTAGCGTCGCTTCCAACGCTAATACTCACATTTATTATTCATGCCAATAAAAGATTTTAAAAAGAATATAACATCTGAGCTGGTGTTGCTCGTACTCTTGTTGGTGGCGAGCCTGATCTTTTTCGTTGAGCCGATCATCCAAGAGTATCCGGACGACGCCCGCGTGTTCCCGCAACTGACCGCAGCAGCGGTCTTCATTGGCTCCGCGCTGTTGCTTTTCCAAAACTATCTTCCGGGTCCGATTCAAGCGTTCGTCAGCGAGAACGTGAGTATCATGTCTGATGAGCCGGACCTCGACGGTGACGACGAGACGGAACACCAAGAAGAAGAAGAGACGCCGAAAGAAACGCTGGGAACGAAGTACGGGTACCAAGTGAACGACACGGCCTTCATGGTCGGGACAGCGGTGCTGTTCTTCATCGCTGGGTGGGCTGTTGGCCTGCTCTTTGTGACGCCGGTTTACGTCCTGTTGTACATGCTGTGGTACCGGGTTGATGTCGTTACGAGCATCCTCCTCGCCATACTCGCAACAGTGATCATGTACATGTTCGTCTGGGCCCTGCTCATGCCGTTCGATCAGGGGAACATCCTCAACTTCAGCCCGTTCTTACCGTTACAACTCGATGGACTGGCAATGGAGCTCCCTTGGGGTGAGATATAGATGGCAATCGGCGCCTTCTTTGAGGGATTATCCATCGCGGTTAGCTGGCCGGTTATCGGGTTCATGGTACTCGGTCTGCTGCTCGGAATCATTCTCGGGGCGTTGCCCGGAATCGGTTCTCCGGTCGGGATGGCCATTGTACTACCACTGACACTCCCGCTTGACGCGACGTCAGCGATTATTCTGCTCGTCGCGATTTACAGTGGGGCGATGTTCGGTGGCTCGATCGCCGCAATTCTGATCAACGCACCGGGGACGGAATCGGCTGCCGCAACGACACTTGACGGCTACCCGATGTCGAAAAACGGGTTGGCGAAAAACGCACTCGCCATCGCGACGACAGCGTCGGCGCTGAACGGGTTCCTCGCGGCGATCGTGTTAGTACTCATATCGCCGGTGCTAATTCAGGTCGTTCTCGCGTTCGGATCGCCGGAGTACTTCCTGCTCGCGATCCTCGGGATCTCGTTAATCACGATCGTCACTGAGGGATCGATGGTTAAGGGACTGGTCGCCGGCGCACTCGGGCTCATGATCTCGACGATCGGGACCGCGATTCTGACGGCGAGGCCCCGGTACACGTTCGGACAGTTCGGTCTCTACGACGGCATCGACTTCGTCGCGGCGTTGATCGGTATGTTCGCGTTCGCCGAGATGATGAAACTGGCGGCGAAGAAATCGATCGCCGACGCCGATATCGAGATCGCCGGGAGCATCAAAGACGGGATCCTCACCGTATTTAGATACCCGAAGACCACGCTGAAATCCGGTCTGATCGGGATGGGGATCGGGATGGTTCCCGGCTCCGGTGCAACGACATCGACGTTCGTCGCCTACGCCGAAGAGGCACGGTCGTCGGCTGCCGACGGGAAGTTCGGAGAGGGAGACCCACGCGGTGTGATCGCTCCAGAGGCCGCAAACAACCCGACCGTCAGTGGCTCGCTCGTTCCGACGCTGTCGTTCGGTATCCCCGGCAGCGGCTCGACGGCCGTGTTACTCGGCGGGCTCCTCATGCACGGCCTGCGGCCGGGCCCGGTCCTCTTCGGCGATCAGCTACAGATCACGTACGCGCTGTTCATCTCACTGTTCCTCGGCAACGTGGTGATCCTTGCCGTTGGGTTGACGCTCATCCCTTACGCGAGTAAGATAACTCAGCTGGACACGAACATCATCATCCCGATGGTCGTCGTGCTCTCGTATGCAGGTGCGTTCACCCTGAACCGGAACTGGTTCGACGTGGGTGCCGTCATCCTGCTCGGCATTCTCGGCTACTATATGGTGAAGAACAACTACTCCATTATCGCCTTCGTGCTCGGGATCGTTCTCGGGCCGATCGCGGAGGAGAACTTCTTCAGGTCGTTACAAATCTCCGGGGGAGAGTACACGATTTTCATCGATCCGATCAACCAGCCGCTGTCGTTCATTCTCTCGCTGGCTATCTTCGCGATCTTGGCGGGTCCGTTCCTCAAACCCAAACTCGATTCGCTCCTCAACCGTAGCTGAATGTTGTAGCCGTGTCCGACTTTCGGTCACGCGCTTTTTTTTATTCGATCAGCGACAACCCCAGTAGCGTGCCTGTGTACCCTCTCGTCCAGTTGACAGCGAGGAGAAGGGATGCGACTTCCGGTAACGGGGCTTCGGGAATGGTCGTGAGAGACCGATTTGTCAGCGTCAAGTAACAAAGACATATACTCTACTGGACTGTGTCACAGATATGGATACAGCGTCAGTCGAGACGATCACCGTCGACTCCTACTCAACGCTCGTGGATATCGGCTCTCAGGAAGCAGTGCTACGAGAAGAGATCACTGCAGAGGACGCAGCCAGCGTCTCACAGCTGTGGCGATCGCAGTACATCCTCTACTCCGTAATCGCTAACGACATTGATGCGTACCGACCGTTCTGGGAGCTGATCGGTCAGGCACTCGAGTACGCCCTCGACGTGCATGGGTATGACGTGTCCAAAGACGTCCGAGACGAGATTCGTCGTCGCGTTTACGAGGACCAACTCGTCGTGTTCGACGACGTGACTGCGGGTATCGAACGAATCACCGACAACGGATATGAGGTCTATATTCTCTCGAATGGGAACCCGGAGATGCTCGACCACCTCGTCGAGGCCGCGAACCTGGGGGACATCATCACCGATACCATCAGCGCTGACGAGGTTGAGACGTATAAACCCGATCCGAGAATCTACAGGCACGCAGCCGATCGGACCGGAACGCCGATCGACCGGCTGCTACATGCCTCCGGCGGGAACATGCGAGACGTTTGGGGAGCGAAACACGCCGGGATGCAGACCGCATGGGTCTCTCGTCCACAGGCCCAACAGCCTCGTGAGAGCCTCGGACGGTCTCCGGACCTCGTCGTCGATGGATTCGGCGATTTAGCGGACCGGTTTGAATCGTAACAGTCTCACCCGTGAGGCGGGTCGCGGATTCGACTCAGCATTCGTCGGTAGCGATACCCCGTGTCCGTCACTCGGAATCACGCATCCGGGATAAATCGAGATAACAGAACCGCGACACCAGCAACGACGGCAAGTCCGAGAAATGCCCCGTCGAAGTAGCCGAAGTCGGCAGCGACCCCGACGATCAGCGGACTGGTGGCTCCGAGCCCGATGTACGTCGTCCGTAAGAGGCCGAGCCCCGTCCCGCGCATATCGGCAGGGAGGTGGTTGACGAGGTACGTTTGTGTGAGCGGTGTCGCTCCCAGTAGCCCGCTTGCGACGACTGTGAGGCACACGAGTCCGAGCAGCGTATCAACGAACGGTAAAAAGAGCAGTGAGCCGGCCGCCACCACGGAGACAACCACCAGCGTCTTCCGCTGACCGAACCGATCCCCTCCGGCGCCGGCGATTGGCTGGACGACGATTCCGCTCACAAAAAACAGCCCGAACAGTCCCGCTGCGAGACGCGGCGAGAGCCCCTTAACTTCAACCAGATACGTCGGGTAAAACCCGGTGAACCCCTGATGGACGAAAAACAGAAGAAAATGGACCCCGCTGACGATCAGGATCGTTCGTTTGGTGATCCCGCGGGCGACGTAACGAAGCGTTTCGATCGAAAGGCTGTCGACAGCACTCCCAGTGGTCAGCTTGGACGGGACAACCCGATAGAGGACAAGAGCCATGAGCAAAAACAGCGGGACGGTGATTCCGAATCCGAGCCGCCACGAGATCGCCGAAGCAAGCACACCCGCGACAACCGGCAGGATGGCGTTACCGGCTTCGCCGGCCGAGAGCGATAGCCCGACTGCCGTTCCGTCGCGTTTGTCGTACACCGCAGACAGAATAGTAAACCGTGCGGGTCCGAACACCGCTGTGGAGAAGCCAAAAAAAGCCGTCGCGGCGAACAGGATCCAAGCGCTCGTTGACAGCGCGACCGCCGCGATTGCCAACCCGGAGACGAGCGTGCTGAGAACGATCGCATTCCCCTCGCCGAGGCGGTCGCCGATGATCCCGCCGGGAAACTGCCCGATCGCGTAGGCGAACCACAACACCGAGATAAGAAAGCCGGCGCTCGCTAACCCGAGAGAAAACGTCTCCCGGATATACGGCAAGAGAGCGGGGTACACCAACCGAACGCCTAGCGAGAGGAACCATCCGCCGGCTACGCCGAGCAGTATCCACCCCCGCCCGCCGCTCCAAAGCTCCGACACGACGGTCCGGAGATCAGCAAGTGCGCTGGAAGACACAGTGTCCATCACATGGACGGCTCATATGTGTGTATCGACACCGGAATATAGACGTGTATAGTTCCAGTGAATACGCTACACTGACGGCAGCGGTCGACCGAACGGCTGCAAGGTATCGCGATTCACACACCCGATTTTCGGTTCCGGCTCCGCGCCGAACACTGGTTTCGATCTGTCCCGTTTTGATGAGACGCCTGATCGAGTGGTGACACCAGTTGTTAAGATGACACCAGCCGAATGATGAATGATGATAGTCGTTGCAGGCGTGAGCCGCTCCGGAGGAGAGAAGGTGCTGATCGAGGCCATCGCTCGCGCAGCTGATCTGGGAGCTGACCTCCATGTGGTGTACGTCCTCCCCGTGGGAACGTACGGGTTGTTCGAACTCGAACTCGCCGAGCGCGTCGGGATTCCGGTTCAGCTGGATTACTTCCGGGACCTGAGCGAATCGATCGCGAACAGCGTTGCCGAACCGCTTGCGGACGATTACGTTCCGGTCGGACTCATCGGGAAACCAGAAGCTCAACTTCTCGAGTACGCCGATACTGTCGACGCGGATCTGATTGTTATCGACGCCAATTCGGTCCGGGATGGCGGTTTTCTTGGCGTTTTCGGAGGGTCTATGGACGAATTACGCGAGAGCGAGATTCCAGTCGTAACAGTTCCCTGAATATTCAGTCTCCTGATGCGTCCTGACCGTTCAGTATCCTGATGTGTCCTGACGCGCGGATACGCTCCTGTCGGTGTTGCGTTCGATAGTGTTGGTGCACCGACCGCGCATCGCTGCTCGGTCTGGGGTCTGCCGACGTTCAGCGGTTCTATCGGTCCTCAGTCGTCAGCAGCGACCGACTCTCCGGCCATCATCTCTAGAACCTGCATCACGCCGGAGTTGCAATCCTTCCCCATTCCGTTCTGTACCATCGTTTTGTAGAGTTCGTGTGCAAGCGCGGTCTGAGGCATAGGTGCACCGAACGCCGCTCCCGCATCGGTAGCGATGCGGAGGTCTTTGTACTGATACTCGGCGAAGAAGCCGGGTTCGAACTCGCCGTTTATCATGTTCGGAGCACGGTTATCCAGCGTCCAACAGCCCGCTGCACCGCCACTGATCGCATCCACAACGGCTTCGAGATCTGCACCGACTTGATTCGCGAACACGAGCGCCTCGCTCACACCAACCATCTGTGCGGCGACGACGATCTGATTGCAGGCCTTCGTTGTCTGCCCCGCGCCGTTCGGGCCACAGTGGGTAATCGTCTCACCCATCACCTCGAGAATATCCATGTGCGCGTCGAGGACATCCTCGTCGCCGCCGACCATGATCGAGAGCGTTCCGTCTCTGGCCCCCTCATCGCCACCCGAAATCGGCGCATCGAGCATGTCGACGCCGACGCCTGCAAGACGCTCGGCTATCTCTTCCGTTACTGTCGGCGATATCGTCGAATGGTCGATAACCGTCATTCCGTCACTCAGTCCATCGAGAACCGGCTGTTCCTCTTCCCCATCGCCGAGAACGACGTTCTCGACGTCCGGTGAGTCGGGCAAGCATAGCAAGACGACATCACTTTGCTCGGAGACACCAGCGGGCGAACCGCCGTCTCTCCCACCGTACTCGACGAGCTCTGCCGTCGGCGCGTCCGAGCGATTGTGACCCACGACGGGATAGCCCGCGTCAACGAGGTTTTTGGCCATCGAAAGGCCCATGATTCCGAGTCCGATAAAGCCGACTGTCGTTCGCGACATGGTAGCTCACTGTGAGCTGAAGGGATATAAATTTCTACGCTTCGGATTGCGTGACGTATCCAAACTGGTCTGTAGGCGCTTCGGGCGACAGCGACGCCATGGGTAGCTTTTTGCTTCCACCCAGATATACCCGTTCAGTATGAGCGACTCTCACGCAGTCATCACTAATTACGATGCGCTTTCGACCTCGTCGAGACGCGAACTCGCGCTCGACTGTCTCACCGCCGGTATCGACGCCGCACATCCTCGCCGGGTGATACAAGATGCGGTTACGCTCGACGAGGGAGTGCTTCGGATCCACGAGTCGAGCTACGACCTTTCAGAGTTTTCGGAACTGATCGTCCTCGGCGGTGGAAAAGCTGCGGGACAGGTCGTCGTCGAACTCGAGGAAATCCTCGGCGATCACCTCGACGGTGGGGTCGTCGTCACGAACGCGGTCACGGAAAGCAACCGAGTGGCAGTACGCCGAGGCGACCACCCTGTGCCGAGCGAGAACGGTGTTGAGAACACGCGAGCGATCCTCGAACAGGCCCGAAACGCGGGGACAGACACACTCATCCTGGGTGCGATAACCGGTGGCGGAAGTGCACTACTCGCTGCGCCCGCAGACGGGATCGGGATCGAGGAGCTACAGGAGACGACAACGCAATTACTCGAGAGCGGCGCGACGATCCACGAGATCAACGCCGTTCGGAAGCATCTCTCGACACTGAAAGGAGGGCTACTTGCACGGGCCGCTTCGCCGGCGACGGTCGCGTGTCTCGTTCTCTCGGACGTCGTCGGGAACGACCTCGATGTGATCGCAAGCGGCCCGTTCGTCCCCGATCAGTCGACCTTCACCGATGCGATCGCGGTTCTCGATCGATACGACGTCACCGTCCCTGACGCTGTTCGAGAGCGACTCGAGCGGGGCGTAAACGGTGACTTCTCAGAAACGCCGACAGCGAACGACCCGGTATTCGAGCGCATCGATCATCACATCGTCGCCGACGGGATGACGGCGATCGACGCCGCAAAAGAGCGTGTATCAGAGACGAGGTACGGGACCCTGATTCTCTCATCGAGGATTCGTGGAGAGTCCAGCGAAGCAGCGAAGACGGCCGCCGCCATCGCAGAAGAGGTGCGAGCGACCGGAAACCCGATCGAGCCGCCGGCCGTTCTCATCTCCGGCGGCGAAACCACTGTTACCGTAAGCGGTGATGGGACGGGTGGACCGAATCAGGAGTATGCACTCGGCTGTGCCGCCGAGCTCGATATCGACGGGATCACTGTCGCTGCGGTCGATACTGATGGTATCGATGGGCCGACCGATGCGGCCGGCGGGATCGTTGATTCGATACGACAGGTCGACGAAGACGTCCGAGATGCGCTGTTCGAAAACGATGTGTACCCGCTGCTCAAGCGTCGCGACGGGCTCATTTTCACCGGGAAAACCGGCACGAACGTCAACGATCTTCGCGTCATCGTAATCGACGAGGAATCTCCGTGATCTACAGGCGGTGCAAGGCGGTTCGCTGATAGAGTGGCGGGGTGATAGCGGCTTCAGATCGCTTGTCGAAGCTTCAAAACGACATAACACCCGAGTCCCAGTACGGCCAACGCTGCATAAATCGAGTCGAAGTCGGTTAGTGTTGCATCGGTCAAGAGGATACCGAGGAATCCGACGGCAATAGCGATCATTCCGATCGCTGCGAGTAACATCGTGATCGTATCCTCGAAGACGCGCTCTGTGCGTCCACCGGCGTCTGAATCGTCCGGCATACTGTTTGCCATACTGTCATCGAATACCGCAGCAGCTGAAGTAAAGCTGTCTGCTCTGTGTTTTATCCGCCGGTCAGCGACTGATATAGCCGTTCTTGTTGTTTCCAGAACTGATTCGAAACCACTCGGGACGAAACAGCGCCTGTGCGGGATTCCAACGCCAACGCTCCTCAGTCGAGTCCCATCAGTAGCAGGAATAACACCGCTAACACGACGCTTACACCTGCGATCGCCGGGAACGCGGCTACTACGCCCCAGCGCGTCGCGAGTACGCCGAACAGTGCCGGACCGGTCGCACTCCCCATAGCCGAAGCCGTCTGAATAATCCCGAATAAACTCCCGCTGTACTCCTCGTTGGCCTTCTCTGAAACCATTGCATTTTTGATGGGATAACTGGCGTACATCAGTACACCAATAATTGCGAACCAAACGCTCAGAACGATGAGAAGCACCTCGAACGGTAGTTCGCCGAGCAGTTGACTGACAAGCAGCGTGGCACCGACTAGGACGGCGGTAGCAATGGCGGCGACCAGCCCAAGCAGCTCTCGGTTGAACCGATCGGCGAGATCACCCGCCCAGAGTGAGGAGACGCTGCCACCGAGCAACAGCGCGAAAAATGCTAGATTTCCGACCGATACTGAGGCGCCGCTTTCCGCGGTAATGTAGGCTGTCGTATATGTCTGTATCGCTCGATGCTGGAGGGAGAGTATCAGCGTTAACAGAAACAGTAGGACGATCCCACGGCTGAGAGGGACGTTTACTGCCCCTTTGACGGACCGAACTGCTCCCCGAAGTCTGGAGGGCCGACCGCCGTCGGTTCGAGCGGATTGAGAAGAGGTGCTCTCCGAAGAGGCCAAAAACGGGATGCTCGACAGCGTCACGGCGATTCCGAGCAGGGCGCCACCAGCGAGCGCCACACGCCAGCCGGCGATCGCTGCCAGCCCGCCAACGACTAACGGGGCAGACATCGTTCCGAGGGCACCTCCAAAGCCGAACACGCCCATCGCTTTTCCTTCGGTGTCCTCCGTTTCGACGTCACTAATGAGAGACATCCCTGTCGGGTGAAAGGTGCTACCGCTGATGCCGGTAATCGCCTGTGCTACCAGTAGCATTTCGTAGCTGGTAGCCAGGCTTGCGAGGAGAATTCCGCCCGACATTCCGAGGAGCCCGACAAGCATGATCCGTCGTTTCCCGATCCAATCGGCGAGAATCCCCGCAGGAAGCTGAAAAAGCGAGTACATAATAAAGAAGATCGTGACCAGAAAACCGGCCTGCCCGTACGAGATTCCGAGATCGGCGACCAACAGGGGGATAATCGGCGGGATGACGATGGAGAAGAACTCGTTTATGCCGTGAGCGACTGAAATCGGGCCGACTACTCGAGGCCTCGAAACGTTCATAATCCGTTTAAACGGGCTAACCATTCTAGACATCAGTTGCGCGTACAGAACCATAATGATGTTGTTAGAGAGCGACGAATGGAGTACAGTTCCTCCACAGTAGAATCGGCAGCGGGGCGACGTAACGCACTGCTAACGACCGAACCGAGCCCTGTGACAGCGATGAACCAGACTCGTCGAGCAGTTAGACAAAGTTACTGAAGCGTCGAGCGAACGCTGCGGACAGGGCGACAACGTCTAGCGATGCCGACACGTAACCACGGCAACCGCTGTCAGTCTTGGCCCTCGTAGCGGGCAAACTCTACGAGGTTTCCGTCCGGGTCATGGACGTAGACCGACTGCATCGGTCCACGTGCCCCGACTTTCCGGACCGGCCCTTCGGCGATCTCCACACCGGCTTTCTCGATCTGTTGCTCAACGCTCTCGATCGGTTCGTCAACAATCAAGCAGAAATCTGCCGCTCCGGGCGTGGGTTCGGCCGCGTGAGGAATGTACTCATCCCCGGCGGGATGGAGATTGAGCTTGGTCGTTCCAAACGAGAGGGCGACACGGCCGTTATCGAATTCCTCGACCACGGCGACGTCGAGGATATCGGCGTAGAACGTACAACTGTGTTCGATGTCGGTCGCGTACAGAACGATATGATCGATTCCGGTGACTTCCATACTCGCTCGAGGGAGTGGCAGAGCAAAAGAATTTGCCTCGGTTTTGAGGTGCTGATTCGGAACCGCTCGGGGAGCCACCCACGCGGGGCGTAGATCAGGCGGAACACAAAAATCCGTTGTCAGCAACGGCGTCTGTCGTGAGAAACGCAGACCGCTTACGTAGCTATGTTTTCTATTTCAGAACAAGCTTTATTGGTGAACAGAATCAAGCGGCGAGGTATGAGTCAAAAAGCGAAACATCCGGTCCGAACAACTGAGAAGACGTTATCTATTATTGAAGAGCTGAAACGGCAGAACGGAGCGCGGCTAACCGATCTCACGGATGAACTCGACATGGGCAAAAGTGCAATTCACAATCACCTCAGCACGTTACAGGAGTACGGATACGTCATTCAGGAGTCTGACGAGTACCGCCTCAGTCTGAAATTCCTTGATCTCGGTGGCTATACGCGAAGTAAGATGGATCTTCACAAAATTTCCGAACCGGAAGTTTCGAAGTTGGCGAAGCGTTCTGGAGAGCTAGTTAATCTCCTCGTCGAAGAGAACGGGAAGGGGGTGTATTTATGCCGAGCAAAAGGAGAGCATGCAGTGGATCTCGACACCTACGTTGGATTATCTCACCACTTGCACAGCTCGGCCCTCGGGAAGGCGATCCTCGCAAACCTGCCAGAAGAGCGTGTACTCGAGATCATCGATCATCATGGACTGCCAGAGGTAACGCCTCAGACCATCACTGATCGCGATGAGTTACTCGATGAGCTGGAACGAACGCGCGAGCGGGGATTCGCAGTCGATGATAAAGAACGGATCGAGGGGCTTCGCTGCGTCGCTGCTCCTATCAGATTTAGATCAGACAAGGTCGCCGCAGTGAGTATTTCAGCACCCAAAGCGAGGATGACCGATGAGTGGGAGTCAAACGAATACGTCACGCAGGTCACGAAGGCTGCGAACGTAATCGAACTCAACAAGTACAACGTGTAGCGTGGTGTGTACCCATCGTAGCAGAGATTCAGACAAACTGAAAAGCGGCACCAGAGTTACAAATTGGCCCGAACGCGAGTTCGGATCTCAATCGCTTACGGCAAAGCGGCTTCTGAAGGGTGTTACCCGACGAGCACTGCGCGTTCGACGATCTCCTCGCCGTACATCTCTTTGAGATCCTCGTGCTGGTCAGGACGGTTCTCGTAAACGTCTTGGAACAGCGTGATAGGTGTTTTGGCCGCTTGATAGGTCGCTTCGTCCCACATCCGATCGTTGTTAATACTGACCTCGATTCCGTCGATGACCAGCGTCCCCGATTGCTCCATCGCGATGGCACCACGGCCGGCCTCTATGGCGGCCTCGAACTCTTCCATCGAGTCGACGATATCGGTCATGCTCGGGATGTAATCGGCGAGATCGAGTAGCTCCTCTTTCAACTCGTCCTCACTGAGTTGACGCTCGTCGCCGCCGACACGGAGCCGGTACTGGCCGTCTCCGGTTTCCTCGAGTTCCACATCGTTGCCCTCGTAGACGTAGCGGCCGTCTTCCGCTTCGAGTTCGACGGAGCGGCCGTTGACATCGAGCTGCCAGCTACCGTTTTTCGGTGGAAGCGGTGACACGTTCGCTTCTTTGACTTGGCCGGGGGTCAGCGACCAGATGCCGAGCATCCCTTTCGCCTGGTTATCGATCATCCGCTCATGGTACCCCTCGACGTCTCTGATATCGTCGTACGGGCCGTCGATTGCAATCAGTCCGTTGGCACTTGCGCCTCTGGAAGTGTTGTGACGCAGCTCTGGCCACGGCGGCAGTTTGCCTGTCGGCGTAATTGCTCGCATGTCTTTGGTGTAATCGACCTCCCCATCAACGAGAAGGAACATTCGCTCGAGGTTGTTCGCAGGTTTCCCCATCTCGTCACGGAGGTCACCCATCGCCAGTTCGGCCTCCCCACTCTCGATAATGACTGACATGGACAGGCTGCCCTCCTCTAGGCCGTGTTCGTTTTCCACAATCGTAAGGAACTCGTCGGCCTTCTTCCAGTCATCAATATCTCCGACTTCCGGGATCACAAAGCCATCGATGTGTTCGATGGCTCCGTTCTCTGGATCCGCAATTTCCAGCATATGCTTGAAGCTCTGATGGCGGGTACCGGGACTTTCCCGATGCCAGACGATACGTGGATGAATCTCACCCGGGAAATCGGCACCGTCCGACGAAATCACGTCAATAATGTTCTCGGCACCTTCATCGCGCATCGACGGAGCTGTTGCGTCCTCATTGTCAGGGACCCAGACGTCAGGTGCTTCGATTCCCCGAAGCTGAACTGCACTTCGAAGCATCTTGGCAGAGTCGTCTTCTCCCTCTACCGCCGTTGGTGTCGTAAAGAAAGTCCGTACAAACTCCCGATCGTACCGTCGTTGCTTAGTCATGATTCCAGCGGATATTTCGCCTTCTAATATTAAAATAGTTCCATTCTCTCTACCGGTAACGCATCCCTCTGCGTAGAATTGCGACAGAACAAAACGTACACACGTCTCTTCAATCGGGCGCACATTGCATTTCAGTGGCTGCGATCGATTAAGCGAAGCTCTTCGATAGTGGCAGCAAACACAGTGACGGGATGGTCATACCGATATTCGAACTGCCGCAGACCGATCGTTTCTGTCAGACGGTAGCACCCACCAAGTTCTGATATGGAGAATGGAGGGGTTTCGAGACGTGCTTGACACGGTATTTCGGTAGGTGATTTAGAGTATATTACACACATACAGCTGTAAGATACAATTATTGTGTAGGAACAGTCAGTGGTGTTCTGTTATACAGAACGCATGATGCGACCGAAAACGAGAGTCAACGAGCAGTTACGCGCATTCGGTCAGTTTCTCTCAATTTAACAACAAGCACTGTTGATCCCGTTTAGCCAGGGTATCGGTACAATTTTATTGAACCTATCAAAACAGCATTCGTATGTACGCCATTCGGTATCACGAAGCTGGCGGCCCGGACGTCCTACAGTACGAGTCGATAGACCGACCCGAGCCTGATCATACGGAAGTACTCGTGGAGATTCGGGCCGCGTCCGTGAATCCGATCGATGTAAAACACCGCGCCTCCCACAACCCCGCCTCTCCGAAAACGTCGGGTTCCGACCTCGCAGGGGTCATCGCCGAGGTTGGTGACGGGGTCACTGAGTACGAGAGAGGCGACCGCGTCTTCGCGACGGGATTACATACAAAACGATTTACGGGTGGTTCGTTTGCCGAGATGGCAGCCGTACCGATCGATCTGCTAGCGCCTCTCCCCGAAGCGATCAGTTTCGAGGAGGGTGCTGCTACCGCTCTCGTCGGCGTCACTGCGTGGCGGGCGTTCGTCGACCACGCGAACATAGAACCGGGTGACACGGTGTTCATCCACGGGGGGAACGGCGGCGTCGGACACGTAGCTATCGGACTCGCAGACACGATGGGGGCATCGGTCATTTGCACAGCGCGTCCCGAATATCACGAGGCGCTCTACGACCTCGGTGCCACGCACGTCTTCGACTACGAACGCGATGACCTGGTCGAAGCAGTCAAAGAGGTCACAGACGGTGTCGATGCCATTCTCGATCACATGGCAGGAGCGTACCTCGGGTTCGACATCGATATCGCCGCGTTAGAGGGCGATATCGTAATTATCGCGAGTGATGATGGTGCAACAGTTCCGGATATGTCTCGGGCTCGATCGAAGGAGTTAGACGTGCATCTAATGAGTATGTCAAACTGTGTGACTCACGCCAACCTCCCGGATATCGGACCGATCCTTGAGCAGATAACGAAAATCATGATCGAGGACGAGCTTGAGGTGTGTATCGACCGGTCATACCCGCTTGAAGACGGTGCACTGGCACACCGCGCGCTGATGGAGGAGAGCAGCCTCGGAAAAATTCTCGTCATTCCCTAATCGGTCTGGCTGTACTCAACGGATCGCGTGAGAATCGCGGCCGCAGAAGTCAGTGTACACCGGTAATACAGCGGAATAAAGCGTTTAGCCCGTATGCAATAACCCAACGAAGCTACTGAGTGCCCGATTCAGCCTCCGCAGCTTCGAAAACGAGATTTTTCGTCATGATTTCGAGCTCTTGCCGTACGGTAGGCGTTGCGAGCCAATCCATGACAAACGACCACCGCGTGTCAAGCGTGTATTCAGTCCTCGCAGAAACCACGGTTTCGCTCCCGTCACTGACGGTTATTTTCGAATGCCGTTCGGCAAAGAGACCTGAACTTTCAACCAGCGTATACTCGTATCCGTTATCGATCTCGAAAAATTTCAGTTCCATCTCATCGTCTTCAAATGAGACCGTGATATGATCGGCTCCGTTTACATTTTCGTGTGACACGATATCGAATAGTTCAGTGTACTCAACGATGTCCTTGGGGGAGAGACACGACATAATATCATCGTAAGACGGTCGGACCGTGTGTGAGAGCTCAACTGTTTTCATCTATTGAAATGTGTATTGTGGGAAATAAATATCACACGCTTTTTGCGGTAGGCCTGTTCATATCTCTGTCTGGCTAATACCGTTCGAAATTGGACCCGAGTAGTACGAGTCACTGAAACGGGTTTACTAGACGTTCTCAAGCACTCCTTACAATCGTGTTCTTCAACCGTGTACCGGACGGTTTGAGCGCGTTATATAATAGTCACTTTCCAGATAGTAGTTAGCATACGACAGATAAATATACGGTATAGTTTATAAACTGTTGACGTAGGCGATGTGAATCCGGTGCTCTCGTTAACGTACAGATCTCCGCTCAGTGGGCGTGCTGTATGAGGCTCCGTAACCACAGTTCAGTATCTGTTTCATACGGCACAACAGCGAGCGACCAGAAATTTTGGTTGGGTATACACCTAGTTCGTCTACCGATCTAACGTGATGTACGTGTCTGTGTGAGGGGAGTAAATAGTGGTGAACTGCCAAGCTTCGTCGTAGAATACAGTCCAATCAGTAACGTCCTCGGTGACTGCGTTAAGTCTGTCTCTCCAATACAGCAGCGCACGTGGTGCTTCGCTGGCAACGAGTTCCATCATCTCTTCGTACATCGGCTTCCGCTCTTCGCGGTCGAAGGTCCTCGCCGTCTCATCAAGAAGCTCTTCCATTCGTGGGTGAACCCACTCACCGTAATTGCAGCAAGCGGGCGGAATCCCGCTCTCAGTAACGATACGGTTGAAGTACTCCCAAGGGCTGGGACTCCCAGTAATCCCTGTGTGCATGATTTCGTTTCTCCTAGCAGCCTCACCGTCCCCAACACGATCACTCCACGAAGCGGCGTCGGTTGACGTGAGTTCGATATCAAAAAGGCCGGTGTCTTCCAGCGTGAGTTGGATTATCTCCGCCGACCGTGACCACTCGTCTGGATTTCTCGTAAGCAGTGTCGTCTCGTGTGGTGCTGAAATGCCCTCCTCATCGAACCCCTCTTGGATAAGCTCGACACCTCGATCCGGATTTTGACCGGTGTACTCGTTCTCTATGCGTTCGACAAAGTCGTCGTCAAGGAAGAACTCCATCATCGGTGGGACGATCACATTTGCCGGGGTCGCCAATCCTTCCATTACGACTTCAACGATGTCTTCGCGGGGCATGAGCTGTGTAATCCCCCGCCGCACCTTTTCATTGCTGTACGGTGATGCTTCTGTGGGAAAATGCATATCGAGGAACGTTCCACCGGTTATCTGATGAAGTGTAATACCGTCCTCTTCACTGAGACTTTGAGCGCTCGCAGCCGGTGGCATGGTTGCTACATCTACCTCTCCGGTTCTAAGTGCGCTTTCCTGGGTGCTGGCTTCCTCGATGATGCGGAAGGTAATCGTCTCGATTGGTGGTTCAGGCGGGAGACTCCCACTACCGTCGTACCAGTAGTTGTCATTGCGTGTAACCCGGAAAAATGAGCCTTCTTGGTGTTCATCGAACAGATACGGTCCGGTGCCGATCGGTTCTTCTGAAAGGTCAACATCGCCGTTGGCAGCCCCCTCTGGAACCATCTGGATCTCTGGAAGCATCTCGGCAGCCAGCGGTGAGAACGGTTCGAGAAGGTTAAATCGGATCGTGTGTTCGTCGACGATCTCTGAGCTGTCATACCACGGAGAGATGAATCCGTCTCGAGCAGTGCCGATACTTCGCTCGATGGAAGCCTGTACGGATGATGCGTTAAACGGATCGCCGTTGTGGAACTCAACACCTTCTCGAAGGTTTATTTCAACTGTTGTGTCGTCAATATTCTCTAGAGATTCCGCGAGTAATGGCTGTGGATTGAGATCGAAGTCGATCGCAAACAGCCGTTCATAAATCAGGCCGGTTGCGGATCGAGTATTTCCATCAGTGATCTGAATCGGGTCAAAGGCCTGTATCGTCGCTGGTAAGGCGACCACGAGTTCGTCTTCATCTCCTTGGCTCGCGTCTCCGTTACTTTCGCTGTCATCCCCATTCGCACCGCCAGTATCTCCATCTGCGTCACTATCGTCCCCGAGACACCCCGCGGCACCGACGACGCTGGCACCACCGATGCCTTGGATGATCCTTCGACGGTGCACTTTGTCGACGGTTTTACAGCCGCAGTCCTGATCTGAATTGGCATGTCGAACCATACCAAATGTGTGAAACCAACATATTAAAAGATACCGGTCAATCAGCTCTCGTTGGACCACTCTGCCGGACGAATCTTGGAAGGTCGGTCGGTCTTGTCGGTGCTTGATGCGTCTTCAGACATCTTGTCAATGCCAGTAGGAGTTACCGAGGCGCTCATCGAATCCGCGGGGAACAAGCGAGGCGTGTGCTCCAAATCGTCCCGAGACTCACCAGCGAGGAATGGTCACGCATCGCCGATCATGGGCTCCGAGCGACAATCTCGGTTTCGTGACTCACTCTACCGCTTCAAACGGTGGATCCAGCGGGAGTTTGCGGTAACAGTTGTTGTAATAAGCAATCGAGTGTTTACATAATCAAAACTAAATAGTGGGATGTCGTATCACGCGCCATGGCACAAACAGAGACAAACAGCCGACGGATGAAGACTGTCCAGACGGCGTTTGCCCTCCTCGAAACGATCCGCGAGGCGGACGGGATTACCCTGACCGAACTGACCAACGCCCACAACGTCTCGAAGAGCAGCGTGTATCACCACCTGAAAACGCTCGAGGATCTCGGGTGTGTCCACCGAGAGGACAACAAGTACTACCTCGGACTTGGGCTACTCGCGCTGGGAAAGCGGACGTACGACCGCCTAGAGGTCGCGCGGCTGTTAGATCCCGAGGCGCGTGACCTCGCCAAGGAGATCGGTGGTCGCGTCGTCGCAATGGTTGAACAGGATAATCGAGGATACCTGGTGTACCAGCACCGAACCAACGAGGCCGTGATAACCGACACGGGGATTGGCGACACGGTTCACTTCCACTGTACGGCGATCGGAAAGGCGTATCTCGCTGCAATCAGCGAAGAAAAACAGCGTGAGATCGTCGAATCTGTGGATCTGGTAGAGGAGACAGCGGAGACAATCACCTCACGCCAGGAGCTGTACGAGGAACTCAAATTGACGCGTAAACGAGGCTACTCCATCAACGACGAGGAACGGATCGAAGGGATGCGCTCCGTAGGAGCGCCGATCGTCACTGAGGGGGGAGAAGTTCTCGGGTCGCTGAGTCTCTCGCTGCCGATCACGCGGATGAAAGATGAGGATTTCAGGGATCGGATCCCACGTCTAGTCAAGGAGACCACGAGCGTCATCGCAATCAAGCAGGCTTACGAGGGACCAACACGGTCGGTGAACGACTCCTCGCTCAATTGGTAAGTCGGGAGCCCTCGGTGTCGGTCGACGGCGCAACCGACGCACTTCGCGTGACGCAGCGAAATGCGTGGATCCGGTCGTTTACTGAACGAAGAAACGGATGGTCTCGACTACCGTCTGTCCAGACGGTAGCCCTTGTTACTCATTCCCATGAAATAGTTAGGATATTCCAAACAATACACTAAGCGTTACATTGCTATGTGTGTAATTGATTCCGCTGTATTCACTATAAGAAAGATGTATTCGATGTTGTTTGTAATACCCAAAAAGCTGTTTCGATTATGAGATTTATTGATTCTTTTTTAGCGCCCGGAGCTCCTTGTTTTTCCGAAGCACGTAGTTTTATCATGACTGAACGGTGGTATGCTAGTATGGCAGGCAAGCTAGTAGTACTCAACAAAGACGGAAACACCGTCTCCGTGATCGACGCCGAGACCGGCGACACAACGACCACGATTGAAACGGATTTCAACCCTCACGAGGTCGTCGTTTCTCCCGACGGGTCGAAGACGTACGTTACGTGTTCACTCGGCGGGAAGCTGAACGTCATAGACAACGAGACATTCGAAGTAACGAAGCGGATCGACCACGAACAGTTCAAATTCCCGCACGGGGTCGCCACCCGTAACTCGACCGGTGACCTCTGGCTGGCAGCGACGTACAGCAGCCACATCTATCGCATCGACACCGAGACAGATGAGATCGAGACGGTGTTCCCGACCCACCAAGACCTCTCGCACATGTTCGCGATTGACGCGGACGAGTCCACCGGTTACATCGCGAATATCGGTAGCGACAGTGTCTGCGTCGTGGACCTCGACCGGGAGACCATCACCGCGACCTTCTCTGTCGGTGCTGAACCCGAGGGAATCGCTGTCGACGAGCACACCGGCGACATCTATGTCGCGAACCAAGCGGACGATAGCCTCTCAGTCGTCGACTCCAACAGTTACGAGACGAAGTACGAGCTGACGCTCGGGAACAACCCGATTCGGGTCGTCCCGTCTCCAGATGGCGAGTACGTATTCGTCCCGAACCGCCTGTCCGACGACCTCTCAGTCATCGACACGTCGGTCGAGCGCGAGGTTCGCTTTACCCCGGACCGGGAGATGATCGAAGGCGGGACCCAACCGTGGGAGATCAAGCGAATCCCAGTCGGCGTCTGGCCCGGTGGAACCGTCTTCAACGACGACGGATCGCGGGCATTCGTGGCGAACAACAAAACGAACGACGTTTCCGTCATCGATGTCGAGTCGCTCGAGGAGATCGAGCGCTACGACGCAGGTCTTCATCCCGACGGTATCGACTACCTCCCCGAGTAAGGGACAAAACACGCGGCACCGCCTTCGAGAATAGATGGCGACGTTCCGCGGCCTCCGTTGTCGGTGGCGAGAGCGCGGCCGTTATCGACATCGTGCACGCTGTTTCGAGCGGCCAGTGTCCCGCTCCGGTGACGACTAATTCGCAGTCAGTACACCTGCACGTCGGTATATTTATTACCTAAGAGTTGGCCAATAAACCATGGTTGTCAGCGACACGACGCGGAGACATCAACGTGAAAACAGTCTTGCAAACCAGGCCAAGCTGCTCGCATCTGGCGTGTTCGTCGTCGGACGAAACCCCTACGAGTACATCGAGCACGACCTCCGGACAATAAACCACTACCACGACTGGGAGCAGTGCTCCGTCGATATCGATTTCGAGGAGCAGTTGGTCACCATCTCGACGGCTGACGGCCTCTCAAAGACGGCGGTCCACAACGGTGATCAGGGATGCACAATCCTTCCCGAGTCACGAGAAACGGTCGCGTTCGACCCCGTCCCGGTCGAGCCGGACCTCGACGATCCTGACGAGCAGTCGTGGCCGATGGGCGACGCGGGCGCGGTCAATCCCGACCCGGACGGCGTCGACGCGGAAGCGCTCACGCGTGTCCTGGACAACGCCGTTCGATCGAACCCGACACACGGGATTCCCCCGAACACGCGCGCGCTGGTGGTTGTACACGACGGAGAGATCGTAGGGGAACGCTACGCTGAGGGGTTCACGAAAGACACACCACATGTGAGCTGGTCGAAGGGGAAGAGCGTCACTGCGGCGTTAATCGGTATCCTCGTCGAGGAGGGACACATCGACGTGGACCAGCCCGCGCCGATCCCAGAGTGGAAGGACACTCCTCGTGAAGCGATCACGGTCACGGACCTCCTTCAGATGAGCAGTGGGCTGGAGTTCCAGCGCTACGGCGAGACCGACGATGTCGTTCCCTTCACGGACGACGATCATCACTACAGCGTCTATCACCGAGTAATGGACGTCTACGACTTCGTCACCTCTCGTGATCTGGAACACGAGCCGGGAACCGAGTGGCGCTATCGCAACTGTGACCCGCTCACCCTGATGCGGGTCGTCCGGGACGTTGCCGAGGAGACCGGGCGTGATTTCCTCTCGTTCCCTCAACGCGCCCTCTACGACCGGATCGGGGTGCGGAGCATGGTCCACGAGACGGATCTCTACGGCAACTTCATAACGTCAGGATTCAATTACGGGACCGCGCGCGACTGGGCTCGGTTCGGACTGCTTCACCTCTGGGAGGGCGAGTGGCTGGGCGACCAGATACTCCCAGAGTGGTGGGTCGACCATATCGCGACCCCGGCCCCGGCGAACGAGGAGGACGAGTACGGCGGACAGTTCTGGCTTAACGCCGGTGGGGAACTCCCAGAGGTACCCCGAGACGCCTTCGCGGCCCGCGGCATGCGTGGACAGGTGACGATGGTCGTCCCCTCGAAAGATACCGTCATTGTCCGGATGGGCCACACGCCGAACTACCGGCAGGACAACACGCTCATGCGGGAGATACTCGACTGTATCGAGGAGTAAAAGCTGCAGAAGAACGGACCGTGTTAGAGCTGTCGTGTCGGTGGCTCACCGGGTTCGGGGAGGGCCTCTCAAGAACCGCATCCGCTTGCATCCTCGGCGTCGACGTCTGCCGGGAGGCGGTGTTCACCACCCTGGATCAAGCCCACTCGGTTATCCACATGGACCAACTGATGCCGCATACGCTCGAAGTAAGTCCGATGCTTGCAGCGAAATCGAAAGAGGCCGCTGTTGACGGGGAGACCGACCTCTCGTGTAAGTGCCACGTCGCCACCGCCCACACCAAACAAGTACCGGGTGAGAGTGTGCTCGGCTTCCCAAGCGACTGGGTTGGGGCTGACCCCACAGAGCGTTTCGAACGCCGCGAAGACGGTCTTTGTGCGCCTACCGTCACGGATGCCAGCGAGACGATCTCTCAGTTAGCGTTGCCGACCGCTCAGTTAGCGTTGTGATCGATCGCAAACAGGCGCCCGTAGGAGGGAGAGATGTCAGTTGAGTTCGACCGTTCGTGATCGCGACACGCTGTGGGTTGGTAACGCGCCGATGACCGCACCAACAAGTTCATCGAAGAGCGGAGTACCGAGCGAGTGTAACCTAAATAGAAGCCGGTAATCTAAATAGAAGCAATAATTTCTGCATCCCATTGGTATATATGCTTGGCTTGTCACCGGAGTATCTATGAGGGATGTTGACTCTCAAACAGACGCTGGTATTAATCGTAGACGGATCGTACAGGCGCTAGGCGGTGCCGGTACGGTCGGGTTGGCTGGCTGTCTTGGCGGAGACGGCCCCGATCCTGAAGATGGGGGAACGACGACAGACGACGACGACGATGCAGTAGCGGACGGAGAGACGGAGTTTGTGGTGACGCTTGACGAGGGCATCACAAGTTTTGACTCTATCGAAATCACCGACGCAAACACCCGATCAGCGACGGGGTTGGTCTACGAACGGCTTACTGCAGTCGATTTCGATCTGAACGTTCAGCCGGTACTCGCGACCTCAGTCGACCCAATCGACGATACGACGGTGCGGGTACCGTTGCGGGAGGGTGTCGAGTTTCATAACGGAGACCCGTTCAACGCCTACTCTGTGAAGGCCTCGATCGAGCGGAGTGTTGGCACCGCACGGGACGGGTTTATTTCACCGTGGTATGACGGCGCCGAGATCATCGATGAACACACGATCGAGTTCGAGCTCGTAGAGCCGTTCTCGCCGCTCGCAGCAGAGATGTTCCCGGAGATCCAAATGGTGCCTGAGGGCGCGGCGGACGGTGACGTCGATCTCACCGAACAACCGATCGGAACAGGTCCCTTTGAGTTCGACGAACATCAGGAAGGGTCGTACTTCCGGGTCAGAAAGAACGAGAACTACTGGTTCGAAGGGGACGACGACGTTCCCGGGGAACCCGCCGTCGACGTGGTGACATTCAGAATTATTGGTGAGTCGTCCACCCAAGAGAGTGCCCTCCGGACGGGTGAGGTTGACCTGATTACCACCCCACCGACCGAAAGCGCCGAGAGCCTCCGCGATGAGGAGGATATCAACCTCCACGAAATCGCCGGCGGAACGTTCCTCAATCTCGAGTTCCCGACGAAGGCCTCACCCTACAGCAACCGTGACGTGAGGGAAGGAATCACCCGGATCGTTCCGAGAGAGGACATCATCGACGTAGTGTTTAACGGGTTGGCGGTACCCGCACACGTGCTCGTCCCCCCGATGATGGTCGACTTCCGCGACGACGAGTTCCTTGATCGGATCAAAGACGAGTACACCGGACACGATCACGACCTCGGTGTCGAACTCATCGAACAAGGGTTCGAGGAAGAAGGGATCACTGCTCCCCACGAGACATCGATTCTCACGAATGATGCGCCCGAACGTACCCGTACGGCGGAGATCATGCAGAACGTTCTAGAGGGAACCGGACTGTTTGAGGTGGAGATCGTCGAAGCCGAGTGGTCCGCTTACGTTGACCGNACTGGNGACGGNGAAGCGGCCGAACGTAACGAGATCATCATCGGNGGTATCACTGGGAGCCCGAGCCCGTGGGAGTATTTCAACCGTATTGTCACCGAGAGTGGAATTCCCCCCGCGTGCTGTAACTTTGCTGAGTGGACAGACGATCGGATGGAGGAGCTACTCTCTGAAACGGCAGCGACGTTTGAGTTTGACGAGCAAAAGCCGATGTACGAGGAGATGATGGAGCTGGCGGCTGAGGGAGCTCCGCGGGCGATGATTCTCTGGCAGTCCGAAATCAACGCCTCTCGAGATTACGTCGACGGCTGGGAGGTCTTTTATGACCCCGCTTGGCAGTTCTCGTCGGTGTATGCTCCCTTTGCTGGAACGTACACGAGCCTGAATCAATAGTTCAGTAACCCTCCATCCTTGTTATCAGTGTGCATCCAAAACGAAAGTATAAAGTCGACATAATATCATGACCAAGGTACGGCATCACAAAGTTAGTTCAAGAGAATGAGTCTAGCACGATACATCTTCAAGCGTGTGTTGGCGATGATACCGGTACTGTTCGGTGTCACTCTTATTACGTTTCTGATGATGCATGCAATTCCGGGAGATCCTGTCGATTTCATGTTGCAGTTCGCCCCTGCTGATGCGGGGATTCGCGAAGAGCTTCGCGCACAGTACAACCTCGACGAACCGGTCTGGAAGCAGTATCTCCTGTGGCTGAACGATCTCGCCAGATTTGATTTCGGCACATCGCTGATCACAGGTCGAGACGTCGGTGCGTCGATCGCGGCCCGGATGCCGTATACGATTCTTCTCGGCACCGCTGCGTGGATCATCGCGATGGGGATCGCGATCCCGGCCGGTATCTACGCTGCCATCAACAAGGGGCAGACGGCCGACGAAGTGAGTCGGGTAGGCGCCCTTTTCGGCATCGCGATGCCGAACTTCTGGTTCGGACTGATGCTGCTCTTTTTCTTTAGCGTTCAGCTTGGCTGGTTTACCGTGTTACCACCCCTCGACGCGCCGCTGTTCAGCTTCGAGATGCTATGGTTCTTGATTTTGCCCGCAGTCACGCTCGGGACCGCCTCGACAGCGCTGTTGATGCGACTCATGCGGTCATCGATGGTTGAGGAACTCAACAAAGACTATGTTCGTACGGCGCGCGCGAAGGGGTTAGAAGAGCGGACAGTGATTCTGAAACACGTCCTACGAAACTCGCTAATTTCTGTCGTCACTGTGGCCGCGTTAATGGTTGCAAGTATCGTCGACGGATCGGTCGTTGTTGAAGTCGTCTTTGCCTGGCCCGGTATGGGACAGCTGATCATCGACGCAATCAATCAGCGCGACTTCCCCGTGCTCCAGCTGGCAGTAGTCATCATTGGGGTCTCGATCGTCCTCGCAAATCTGGTCGCAGACCTAGTGTACGCCGCGCTGGATCCACGAATTAGATACTGACAAACAATGTATATGAACACCAAAATCACACGACAAGAGGCCGCCAATGGCAACTGAGCGGGAACGCCGCGGGCGTATCAAGGTCACGGAACCCCCCCTCGACGCTGAGAGCTCGGCAGTTGAATCCGACTGGACACCTGACGCACAGACGAGCGGCGGGAAAAGCCGCCTAGACCACGCCTGGAGCCGGTTCAAGCGGAACCGAAGTTCGCTCATCGGAGGTGGGTTGATCGTCTTCATGACTGTACTGACAGTGTTCGCACGGCCGATTACGGTTCCCGAATTCGTTCCGTTCCTGTCGCAGATGACGATCCAGCCGTTCTCAATTGCGCCATACCCACCGGATGCCATGGATTACGGCGTTACGACTGAACCACCGAGTATGGCATACCTGTTCGGAACCGACTGGGCCGGTCGTGACCTCTTCTCCCGCGTGATCTACGGGGGGCGTTGGAGCCTCTCTATTGGGTTCATTGCGGTCGGGCTCGCGGTGCTAATGGGTGTCCCGGTCGGAGCGATTGCCGGCTACTACGGCGGCTGGATCGACGAGGTTATTATGCGTATTGTCGACATCCTCTACGCATTCCCGTTCCTCGTGCTGGCGCTTGCAGTGGTGGCGATCATCGGCCGGGGGTTCTGGAATCTGATTTTTGCCCTCGTGATTGTCGGCTGGATCAGTTATGCACGACTGATTCGGGGTGAGATACTAAGTGTGAAAGAAAACGAATATGTCCTCGCGGCGAAGGCGATTGGTGCGAGCGATCGTCGGATTATTTTCCGGCACATCGTTCCCAACGCGATGGCACCAGTGATCGTCCAGGCCACGCTCGGCATCGGGACGATAGTGCTTGCCGCGGCGGCGCTAGGATTTCTCGGGCTCGGGCTGGATCCGGGCAGCGCCGAGTGGGGAAGCATGCTCTCCAGAGGGAGGGATACTCTCGTGCAGGGACAGTGGTGGATCACGCTGTTCCCCGGGATGGCTATCTTCATGTTTGTGATGGCGATCAACCTCGTCGGGGACGGCGTCCGGGACGCTTTTGATCCACAGAGCGAGGAGCATATGAGGGGGGGTCAGTAGATGTCTCTCCTAGAAGTCGAAGATCTTGAGGTCAATTTCTACACCGAGGACGGTACGGTCACCGCAGTCAACGGTGTCAGCTACACAATAGACCGCGGAGAAAAGTTCGGCGTGGTCGGCGAGTCCGGTGCCGGCAAGAGCGTGACTGCACTCTCACTGCTTCGGCTTATCGATAACCCCGGCCGGATCGAATCTGGGGAGATTCGGTTTAAGGGCCGTAACATCCTCGAAATGAACGAGGACGAGATACGGTCTATTCGGGGCAACGAAATCGCAATGGTGTTCCAAGACGCACAGACTGCACTCAATCCGGTCTACACCGTCGGCGAACAGATCGCCGAGGCAGTACGCCTTCACTTCGATTACAGCAAAGAGCGTGCGCGAGAGCGGGCAATTGAGATGCTCGATCGCGTCGGGATCCCCGACCCAGCAGAGCGTTACACCGATTATCCTCACCAATTCTCGGGTGGTATGCAACAACGTGCAGTCATCGCGATGGCACTGTCGTGTGACCCCGAACTGCTCGTTTGTGATGAGCCGACGACCGCACTTGATGTGACAATAGAGGCACAAATTCTCGAGCTCCTAAAGGATCTCGCCCGCGATTTCGACACGGCGATCCAACTCATCACACACGACCTCGGTGTGGTCGCAGAGCTCTGCGATAGCGTCATGGTAATGTACGCTGGCGAGCCCGTTGAATACGCGACAGTTGACGAACTGTTCTTTGATCCGAAACATCCCTACACGGTCGGACTCATGAGTTCGATACCACGGATCGGCTCCGGAGAAGAGATGCTCCAGACGATCCCTGGCGGGATGCCCGACCTTATTCAGCTACCGCCGGGCTGTAGTTTTCATCCACGGTGTCGGTACGCCGAGAAAGTGTGTAGCCAGATCGACCCCAGAATGGTTGATCCGGATGGGAAGCCGGTCGATGGGCTCGAAGATCGGCGTGGGGCTTCTTGCCTCGCGTACACGGATGAGATGGACGGTGATCTCGGCTATGAGGTGTCTGTAGAGGAGGAAGACAATGAGTGAAAACGACGTCGTCCTTCGGGCAGAAGGACTCAAAAAGTACTATCCGACAGAGGACGGCTTTCTTGACAAAGTGTTCGGCGAGTCCGGGTGGGTCAAAGCGCTTGACGGCGTCGACCTACAGATCCGCGAGGGTGAGACACTCGGGATCGTTGGTGAGTCCGGCTGCGGGAAGAGCACTCTTGGCCGGACACTGCTCCAACTGGAAGAGCCAACAGACGGGACAGTCCACTACCGCGAAGAGAACTTGGTCGAAGCCACTGGTGACCGGCTTCAAGCGGCTCGGACGGATCTGCAGATGATCTTTCAGAATCCGTTCGCGAGTTTGAACCCTCGTTTTACCGTCGCAGATATCATCGGCGAGCCGCTCGATATCCACGGCATTGCTTCGGGGAGCCAGCGTGACAAGCGTATCTCTGAGCTGCTTGAAGAAGTCGGTCTCAGCCGGAGCCACGCCAACCGATATCCGCACGAGTTCTCAGGCGGGCAACTGCAGCGAATCGGGATCGCCCGCGCGCTCGCAGTCGACCCGGAACTGATCGTCTGTGATGAGCCGGTCTCTGCGCTAGACGTTTCCGTTCAAGCGCAGATTCTTAACCTCCTCAAATCGCTCCAGAAGGAGTACGGACTCTCCTATATATTCATTGCACACGATCTCTCTGTTGTCGAGCACATATCCGACCGGATCGGTGTTATGTACTTAGGGAAGCTTGTTGAGAAGGGTACAACTGAGGAGATTTTCGCTGAACCACATCACCCCTACACGGAAGCGCTCCTCTCTGCGATCCCAGAGCCGAATCCGCGGTGGGAACACGATCGGATACTGCTCAAAGGGACTGTTCCTTCACCGATCGACCCGCCGTCAGGTTGCAGCTTCCACACTCGGTGTCCTCGCGTGATTCAGCCGGAGGGCTACGAGTTCGAGCAACCGAACTGGCGAGCGATTCTGACGTTACGAACGCGTCTTGAAGCTGAGGACGCTTCGATGAGGAGTGTACTGTCAGCTCACAAGGCGTCAGACGAAGCGATCGATCCTGAGACCATTCCAGCACAGCTACGGGAGGCGTACGATCTACCAGAACAGCTGACCGATCCCGAGGCCGATCGAGTCCTACAATCTGCGGTTGACCACATGGTCAACGACGAGATTGGCTTGGCGGCCGACGTGTTGGCGCAGGCGTTCTCCACGCCTTGTGAATCGGAGACGCCAGAACTGATCACGAAAGAGCAGCACCCGATTGCATGTCACCTCTATAGCGAGGCGTACAGCGACCAAGTTGACACCGAGCTCGGTTGGTGAGAAGTCAGCGACCTTCTGGCGTCGCCCTCTGCCGCTTCAGTTGTGGACTGTCTCGTCTACAGTGGTTCGTACGTCGCCTCCGGTAACGATCTAATCGCGGGTTCGAACGAGCCTTGATTGATCACCATCCTGCAGACGGGTGCGCCGTTCGATATCATATACTTGTTATTAGGTATCGCATTGGGATAGAAACACGAACCCCGGCGTTGAGCGCCACGTTGCACTGACTCGAGTGTACCGTCGAAAACTGAGTCAAGCGTGTTTTCGTACGTATCACTCAAGCCGGATTGTCGTCGAATCCGAGAGCCCTCGATCCGCCGGATTGGCGACGTTGAGTGCCGCCGAGAGCGTGTACTCACCTGAAGGCGCGGGTTGCCACTCACGCTCGGAAATCCGGATGGCTCTCGGCCAACTTCTGCTGAACTGCTTCCACTCCCCGCGATCGAACGAGAGCGCACTCGGTTCGTCTGTAGACGGCCCGCTAGCGATCTCTGAAGCTTCCGGTAACCCGTTGATTGACCAGCCCCAGAGTTGGCGGCCACGAGTGATCAACCGGACTGGTACCGGAAGGCGATTGCGCATCGTAACGTGAAATTCAACGGGGCGGCCATCGTCATACACGTCGTCTGTCGTCTCGATTGTGATGGCGATCGCCCGGTCGCGAATCCGCATCGGGAGCAGCGCGTGGCTGGCGGCCTCCCAGTTTACCGTCCGCCATCGATCGTTTGAGAGAAATGATGTCGACCGACCGGTATCCTCCTGTTTTTTCGGGGCGAACGGGTCGTCGTTGTCCCGATGGAGCGCCCGCGATTCATAGATTCGTCGCATTAGAAGTACCGTTCGGGCGGGACGCTCTTAATGGTGATTGTGACTGCCGATGTGTCGGCTGCTCGTTGAGGTGAGAATTCGCCTGCTCCACTCCCACTCCCGATCGAAAATTAGAACGTACGCAGTTCTCTTGGTGCCGACGTGAGCACGTTCGCTCCGGAGTCAGTAACAACTACGTCGTCTTCGATACGGACTCCGCCCAAACCAGGGACGTATATCCCGGGTTCAACTGTTACGGCATGTCCAGCTTCCAGCGTGTTGTCATTCCCTTCAACCAGATATGGCGGTTCATGGCCTTCCAGCCCCAGTCCGTGCCCAACGCGGTGAGGAAAATACTCACCGTACCCCGCGTTTTCGATTACAGCTCTCGCTGCACGGTCTATCTCCTGGAATTCAACGCCCGGTTCAATCCGTTCACGGGCCGCCGCAGCCGCATCATAGACGACGTCGTAAATTTCTCTCAACTCCGGCTCCAGTCCCCCAACGGCGATCGTTCGCGTGATGTCTGAATAGTATCCTTCGTACACAACCCCCGCGTCGATCATCAGGGGCTCGCCCGATCGGATCGTTCGTGTACCGGTGTTCGCATGCGCAAACGCCGTGCGTTCACCGGACGTGACGATACCGACACCGTATCGCTCAGCCTCAGTATCGATAACGCGTTTGCGGATCTCGTTTTCGACATCTACCTCTCGCATCCCTGGCTCAATCTGCTGAAAGACATCTTCGAGAACGCGTTCGACGATGTGTACCGCTTTTTGAATCCGTTCGACCTCTGCCTCGCTTTTTCGAGAGCGAACAGTCGACACCGCGCGTTCTACGTCTACGAGTTGCCTCCGGTCGCTTCCGAACACGCTCTCTTCAAGAAGGCGTGTCGATCGGTACTCAACGCCGACTGGGCCAGAAAACGGGATGGTATCTTGGAGTTGGCTAAACGCCTCACGGGCAGCGGCTACCGGATCCGTAGCGTCGGAATACGTGTATAAATCAACATGTCGCATGGTGTTTTTCACCCTGTCGGTTTCGAGTTGTGGGAGGACCATCGCCGGATCTCTGTCTCGGAAGAGGAAAACGAGTGTCGGACGCTCGCTTTTGTGCATATTGAGTTGCGTAAAATAGCGCATTGTTTCTCCCGGGGAAAGAATCACGACGTCAACCGCTTCTCTCACGGCATCGAACAGCCGATCGATACGATCATTCATGTTACTACCTAGCATAAAACGTGGTTGCAGATAAAACAATTGTACTAACAGATAGAAGAATATGTTGCTGATTATCAGCGCGCGGCCCCGTACGGGAAGGAAACCGTTTCCGGATGCGCATCCGCAGAGGGTCAACATCGACCGTAGCAGATACCCTATCGGTGACTCCTGACTGATCAGTCCGGTTCGATAGCCTCGGTACGTGAGCTGATTTTACCCATCAGCAGGCACGTACGACAGCATCGATCGCACGCTTATTCGCGAAGCAGACAGGCTCAGACACGGGGCACTGAGGGTATCGGTCGCTGCGTATTCGATCGTTGTGGGGGTGCAGTAACTCCAACAGTGTGAATTGACGAGAGGTACACCGAGAGTCAGTACATTCCACGGAACGCTCAGCGACATATCGTCGGCGTCCGATAGCTCCGGCAGTCGAATGGTAAGTAGCGCAGACAGTTCCCCGTTTAAGCCGATTTGAGAGCCGAGACGAATCGGCCGTACGCTGCGTCTTGATTCGGAATTTGTTCTGTCTCGTCCCGCTTTTCAGAGAGTTCAAGCCAGCGGAGGACCACGACGAGGTTATCATCCGGGTCGACCCAAACAGCGTTCTGACCGTGGCCTAAGGCGGCGTAGGATGACTCAGACACGCTAGGCCAAAGCCGCTGATTGGTATTAAGCCACCACAGGAGGCCGTAGTTCTCATTTATTTCGGAGGGTGAAATCGATCGATCGACCCACTCCTCGGAGAGGATTTGGTTGCTGTCCCAGCGTCCTCGGTTTAACATGAGATGGCCGAGCCTCGCGAGGTCCCGAGTAGAGATCCACAATCCTCCGCCCCAGTGGCCGCCGCCAGAAACGCTTTTCATCGCGGTCCCGTCGATGTCGACGGCTGAGTTGTAGTACCCGTGCCAACTCCACGTGTTCGTCGCGCCGATCGGCGTCATCACCTCTTCAGCGAGAACTCGGGGAAGCGGTCGGCCAAGAACCCGGAGTAGACAGAGTGCGAGACGATTGATTCGAATATCGTTGTACTCGAAGAATGTACCCGGTTCCTGTAGCTCTCGTGTGTCGACCTTATTTAGTCGGTCGGTTTTTCCGACTGCCCGGTTCCGGTCGACGGAGTCGGGCTTTCCGAACAATGTCCCCTCCCACTCGCTCGTCTGTTCGAAGAGCTGTCGCCACGTGATCGTCTGGTTGTGTTCGGTTTCGAATCCACCGTCGCGGATGGTCCGTCGAACCGGCTCATCGAGATCGATACGGCCGCGATCAAACGCGATACCGCCAACGAGAGATAGCACGCTCTTTGCAACGCTGAAGGTTTGATCGACGCGGCGGGTGTCTCCCCACTCTGCAACGAGTTTTCCGTCTTTGAGTACGATGCCTGCGGGACCGCCGCGTCGATCGGGCATCGGACCAATTCGTCGTCCGTACTCGCCCTCGCTTTCGTCCCAGGGATCGAGATTTGCGAAGTCGTAGTTCACCTGCTCGTGGGGAGTTCCGTGTGTCAGGTGATACTCGATTGCCGCCGTCAGCGCGTCGCGGTCGAACCCGGCTGCCTCGGGGTCGATACGGTCAAACCCGTCTGCATCAGGATAATGCATACGTTCTATCTTCGGATAGACCGATTAAAAGCTCTGGCTCCGATCTGGATACCGCTGCAGGTCCATCGGTGGGTCCCGCCCCACCCACTCGGCACCCCTCGATTGAGCGACTTCGTAGATGCGTTGGAGCTCCGAAACCGGATCGTCGTGATCATCAACCCGCACGTCGTGCTCCAGCCGCGGATCGGGATCGAAGACCTGTAGCGCCGCGCTCTGTGCGGTCTCTGCGCGCTTGTCGCCTCCAGCGGCCTCACCGGCTTCAAGCGCTGGAAGCAACCGTTCTGAGAGCGACCCTTCGGTCGTCTCGTACGCTTCTGCGATAGCCGTGACCACGTGTTTTCCGTCCAACATGTTACCTGCGACGGTGTAGTTGTCTCCCTCGACGCCACCCGCCCACTCCACGCAGTCCGTGCCGGTCACGTGGATAGTCGTTCCGTGTCGATCCACGCCGTGGACCTGTCGTTCGTGCGATCCGCTGTCACGCTGCAAGAGCGTCTCAACGGCGGCGTCTACCGTTGCTCCCTCAGCGAGGAGCCGCGCGCCGATCCGCCCGAGAGCGATATTGACGGTCGCTTGCGAGGCAATCACACCATTTCGGGTGACGTTTGGTGCGAGCGAGCCGACGACCGGCGCATTCGTCGCGATCGCGATTCCGTGGCTTTGCCCGTCTGTCGCACATATCGAGTACGTCATGCTGTCTCAGGCTCCGACTGGTAACGTCAAAAGTCTCGCGGAGAGCGGCGGTGTCCGAAGTGGTTAATCAAAAGCGCACTTGCGATTTCACAAGGTGTAGTCGACTGGTTCCTGTAGCCTGATTCGATGTTCACGCTCGTATCGTATCGAGACTCGGCGGTGTTTATAACGGTCTGTGGCCGGACACGACCGCCTCGGCGCCTGTGTAGACGGAGTCAGTACAGAAGAGAGGGAAGCAGCGTCACCGGTGTCGTTGCGCTCAGCAGTCAGCTGCGTCTGTGTAACAAATCAGCTTTGAATATAGTTTGTACTTCTGATGTTTTAATGCTTGTTGGATTCGGTCAGTCGTTCAGTACCGGGTCACACGGCCGACCGACAGCGAGAGGTTCTGCCGCTGTCTGAACCATTCTGTGGGTAGTAGACCGATAATTCAGCGTGATATCAACAGGTACGGCTGTACGCACGCTTGGTTCACATTCAAGCGGGTGGCCGAAATACTGCCAGATCTGATCAAAAAACGTACTATTATCCGTTAGATCTGTAGAGACTGTAAAGCACAACGCGGAAGAGGTAATCAGTTCGCTGATGTTGCAGTTTCATTCCAGCGGGACTGTCGAAGAGGTGGCCCCGATTGTAGAGCTGATCGAGATGAGAGTTGAAACGAGAATGAAATGTTATATATTGTATGAAATAGAGAACCGTCTACTTTAATGATATACTACTACCGGCGGTACGGAAACCGCTGACGGGTGGATCGGATCGTTCGTATTCGCCCGGAATCAGCGTCGCTGATCGCGACCTGTCACTCGGCTCCAATCGCGAAGAGCGAACGTCGTTTCGGTTCCTGTCGGATCGGTAGATGGCAGCAACCGCTGTCACGGAGCACGACGAGATCACTCCTGAGAATAACCCCGAAATCCTCCGACCCGCTACCCTGTTTTAGTGAGTAGGGTAGTTCACGCTTTTTTGTGTCGCTACAGCACGAGATTCTATAACGGGCGCGAAGATAGTAAGTGGAGGGAGATTGGCGAGGTTCGGTGATGGCGGGTTTTCACTGTGTCAAACTGGGTTGAATTAATCCCATCGTTACAGATGCGGGGACTCACCGACGCTTCATAACTAACCCTCGAAAGCACGTCTACGAGAGTCTGTGAACGTAATTAATCCAGCAACCGGTGAGCAGCTCGAAACCTACGAGAAACACACCAGAGGCGATATCGAAGACGCACTTGATCGAGCGAGTGGAGCCTTCCGAGAGTGGCGCGAACAGTCGATACGGAAGCGCGAGCGTCTGCTCGAAGCTGCGGGGAGCGTTCTCCGAGACGGGAAAGACGAGTACGCCGAAACGATAACGCGAGAGATGGGCAAGCCGATAGAGCAGGCTCGGGCCGAAGTCGAGAAGTGCGCATGGGTCTGTGATCACTACGCCGAACACGGAAGCACCTACCTCGAAGACCGGCATCATCCCAGCCCGCCGGGCACGACGGTCAAGACGGTTCACCAGCCGCTCGGCCCGGTACTGGCGGTTATGCCCTGGAACTTTCCGTTCTGGCAGGTCTTCCGGTTCGCCGCCCCGTATCTCACGGCCGGCAACGTCGGCGTGCTCAAACACGCCTCGAACGTCCCGGGGTGTGCCGTCGCCATCCAGGAGATATTCCGTGAGGCCGGCTATCCAGAAGGCGTCTTCCAGTCACTGCTGATTTCCTCCGATCTCGTCGACGATGTCATCGCCGACGATCGCATTCGGGCTGTGACCCTTACCGGGAGCGGTCCGGCCGGTCGCGCCGTCGCGGCGACCGCCGGCGAGGAACTCAAAAAGACTGTCCTCGAACTCGGGGGCAGCGATCCGTTCGTCGTCCTCGATGACGCCGATATCGAATCCGCCGCCGAAGCCGGCACTCGAGCGCGGAATCAGAACGGCGGCCAGTCGTGTATCGCCGCCAAGCGCTTTGTCGTTCACACGGACGTCTACGATGAGTTTCTCGAAGCGCTGCTCGAGAGCTTCGAGTCACTCGTCATCGGCGACCCGACCGACGAAAAGACAGACGTTGGTCCGCAAGCCCGGCCGGATCTGCTAACCGACCTCCACAGACAGGTCGAGAGGAGTGTCGAGGCGGGTGCTACGCTCCTCACCGGGGGCGAACCGCTTGATCGGGAGGGTGCGTTCTATCCGCCAACGATCCTGACCGATGTCCCGGACGGATGTCCGGTCGACAGCGAGGAGACGTTCGGACCTGTCGCGGCGGTCTACGAGGTCGACGGGGAGGAGGAGGCAATCAGCCTCGCTAACGATACCGCATTCGGTCTGGGTGCCAGCGTCTGGACCGAGGACCGACGACGCGGTGAACGCCTCGCCGAACAGATCGAGGCGGGCTGTGTCTACGTCAACCAACTCGTCAAGTCCGACCCGCGAGTCCCGCTCGGCGGCGTCGGGGAGTCCGGGTACGGTCGCGAACTCGCTGAGGTCGGTATCAAGGAGTTCGTCAACCGAAAGACGGTTTGGGTGGAGTGATGAAGGTCTCCGATCTCCTCGTGTCGTGTCTCGAACGCGAGGGCGTCGAGCACGTCTTTGGGCTCCCCGGAGAGGAGATGGAGGACTTGCTATTCTCGCTCCGCGACTCGGAGATAACGTTCGTTCCGGTGCGACACGAACAGGGTGCGGCGTTCATGGCCGACGTTCACGGCAGACTCACCGGCGATGCCGGCGTCTGTCTCGCCACGCTTGGCCCCGGCGCGACGAACCTCCTCACCGGCGTCGCGGACGCGCACCTCGACAAGAGCCCGCTGGTGGCGATAACTGCGCAGGGCGGTCTCGAGCGGCTTCACCAAGAGAGCCACCAAGCGCTCGACGTCCTCCGGATGTTCGAGCCCGTAACGAAGTGGAACACGCAACTCGACAGTCCCGATATCGTCCACGAGTCCGTCCGAAAGGCGTTCAAAGTCGCCGAGCAGGAAAAGCCCGGTGCGACGCATCTCGAGCTTCCCGAGGACGTCGCGGCCGAAGAGACAGCGACGCGTCCGCTCAAACACCGCGAACGGGTTCCCGCCGCCGCGCCGAACCCCGACACCCTCGACCAGGTGAAAGCGGCGCTCCGAGACGCCCGACAGCCGATCGTTTTGGTGGGAAACGGTGCGGTTCGCACACACGCAGTAACGCAACTCCGTGAGTTCATTGACGTGACCGATATTCCGGTCGTGTCGACCTACATGGGGAAGGGTGCGCTCTCAGACGCCGACGAACGGTCCTTGATGACCCTCGACTCAGGGTCCGCAGACGAACCGACGAGCGTGATCGGTGACTCCGATCTCGTTCTCGCTGTCGGGTACGATATCGCCGAACACGACCCCGGTGAGTGGGATACAGAGGACGCGCGGTTCGTCCACGTCGATAGCGAACCCGCGGAGGTGTACGAGGCCTACGACCCGGATATTGAAGTCGTCGCCGATATCGGCCGGACGCTCCAGTCTCTCGCCGACTGGTGTCGAGACGTGGATCTGTCGATCGATTCCGCCTGGTACGCGGACGCCCGGAGGCGCATCCTCACAGACGTGGATATCGAGCCGGCCGACGATCCCCCGTTTACCGTCCGGGCGGTGCTTCCGATCCTGCGGGAGATACTGGCTCCTGAGGACGTGCTCGTCTCCGACGTCGGCAGTCACAAACTGGCCATCGCACAGAACTTCCCGACGTACGAGCCCAACACCTGTCTCATCTCGAATGGTCTCGCTTCGATGGGTATCGCGGTCCCCGGTGGACTCGCGGCTGACCTCGCGGTTGACGGGAACGTCGTCGCGGCGACGGGGGACGGCGGGTTCATGATGAACGCCGCCGAGATCGAGACGGCGACGCGACTGGATTGTGGTTTCACAATCCTTCTGTTCAACGACAACGACTACGGACTCATCTCCGACAAGCAGATGGATCACACAGGGAAATCGTTCGGGACCGAATTATCGAATCCAGACTTCATCCGGCTTGCCGAGAGTTTCGGTATCGAGAGCTACCGCCCCGGCTCGGCCGACGAACTTCGGACCCAACTGCGGTCCGCAGTCGAAGGGGGGATGTCACTCGTCGAGATTCCCGTCGAATGATCGGCTCGGTCGTTCGTCGATGATCGCCCGCTTCGGCGACACCCTGACTTTCGGTCCGTGGAGCGACGAGACACCGGGGGCGTCGTTAACAGAGACATTCCGTATCCATCGTACACGCGGTGGCACCCGCGTGTGCTGCCGGGTGGCCACAGCGAATGTGGAATGATAGAATCATAACAGACTCTAATATGCGTGAGTTCTGCAAACAGGAATCTGTCATTCTGAGTGAGTTTGACTTCTTCGATCTCAAAACGGATTGTTGCCACCGCTCAGGCGTTCCACCCATAGCAGCGTCTACCATGGTACAGTGCAGACGTCCCAGCGAATGGCAGACTCGTTGTGGTACCCATCCGTCGATGACGTCGTCGCTATCCATGATGATGTCGTCGCGGAGTACCCCGATACTCCCGCCGGTGTTCGAAACCGTGGTGACATCGAATTCGCGTTACACCGAAGAGGGACGCTTCGGCTCATCACCGGAAACTATCCACGAGAAGGCGTGCAACCTCCTTCGACTCCTCGTTGCCAATCACCCCTTCGTCGATACGAACAAACGAACTGCGCTCAACGTGAGGTCGTCTTCTACTTCCTCAACGGGTCCCGGTTCGAGTACGACAGTGAACTGAGGACGATGCTGAAAGGGTTCGGCACCGACGAAGCGGCTGTCGATGAGGGGACACCACCGACTATCTCCGATCCCACACCGAAGCACTCGATCTAGCCGGTGAGATCGAAGCGTGGCGAGACGAACTCGTCCGGTACGGGCTTGCAGAGTTGACAAGCGATTCGTCGGACCCGAACGATTAACGACGTTCGACG
>SL_4KL_010_BRINEDRAFT_10000009_pt1 | contig 61985 bp, 81 predicted proteins | sample SodLak_010_BRINE_2_FD_10664 | JGI IMG/M metagenome (IMG submission 10664) | reverse complement strand
GGATATGGGACTCTGACGAAGACGAACTTTTAGCCACTAAAGACATATCTGATTTAAACTCTGGCGACTCGTTTGTGTTCGAGGTTGATATAGCTCCAGATACTGAGTACGATGTTTTGGTTGACGCTGACGGAGCAACTTACTCACAAGGAAGGAATACTGATGAGAACGCCCCTTATGAGAGCGACGATGACGGAGTGCTGACTATATTAGATTTCTTGTCAAGAGAGGACAGAGGCTCCAGCGGCGTTGAGGGCAATATTTTAAAAATTGGGAATGTCGGTCTTGACTAACTCGGTATCTAAGTATATCATACCAAATAAATTATACGTTTTATTATTTGAATCTGGATATTCCATATTCATCTAAATTTGTATTCATATTATTTTCTGTGCTGTATTTATTTATACATGATTCTACAATTGAATCTATTTTTTCACGTTTTGGTTGGAATTCTGCGAATAGATTAATATGTACAACGTCGTCAGATATGTATCCTTCTTGACTCATTACATGCGAAATAGCTTCAAATTGTTCTAATTCAGAAATCTTTCCAGCATTGATGTTAAATAATTGTGCAACAGAACCTGTTGTTGATGGATTTGTTCCTACATTTAATGTTATAGTGTGTTTTGCTTGGCTAACTGATGATTTAACATTACGTTTTAATTCATTTAATCTTTGAACAACAGAAATAACACCTAATTGATAATTATTGTTTGGAGATAATAATTCATCTAAGTTTGAATTAAATATATTTTCAATTAATTGGTCAAAAAATAAAAAGTGACTATTATCTTGACCACTTTCTGTACATATTTTAAATGTAAGCCATAATTGATTTAAGAAAGACCAATTAATTATATCTCTTGTTGAAGGAGAAGTTATACTACTAGTATCTAAAATGATAATTTTATTTTCATTAATAGCTTTAGCTAAATCTAAGCTTGAATCTGATGCAGACATAAATTGTCTTGTTTCTCTATCTTCAACCCATTCACGCACACGTCTTAAAATCGGTTCGAAAGCATCATCATCTTGTTCAGATATTCTTTTTAAAAATGGTTTATCTAACTCATCACCATAATTATCCACGAATAATCTTCTTTCTTCTTCGACTGTAATAATTTTTATTAAGTCAATAACATTAAATGGTTCATCTGCACGAATTAATTCTCGTACAATTGTCTCAGTAATATTTCCTATTTGTGGACCCCAATACTCTGATTTTTCTTTTAACATAGATATAAACATTTCTGTTCTTTCATTAACTTCATACGTATATATTTCATCTTCAGGATTAGATACGGTTTCAAATAAATTGAATGAAATATATTTGTCTTCGTCTTTTTCTGGTTTAATGTATACTATATCATCTAAACGATTTTCAGGAACATTTTTTAATAAATTTATAGAATCATCTCCTCTCGTATCTAAAAATGTTATACCGTGATTTCTTTCAATTAATTGTGACTGTATATTTCGTATTAACGTAGAAGTTCCATATCCTGACATTCCATTTATTAACATATGGTCGTATAAAGACTCAATAGTATATTGAGAAGGTCTTCTTGGACCCCTCATTGGGTCTGTATGATAACCTATTGTAATCATATCATTTGGTTCCATTAAAAATTTCTGTTGCCATTGACCGCCATATATATCTCCATTTTCATCTTCTGAAAGGTACTCTACGCCATCTATAACTGTGTGTGGTGTATATTCTTTTGACATACCAATTATAAGTTTATTGACATACCCTATATATTTATGTATTTTATAGGGGAGGGGAGTGGGGGGTCATATATAAAATATTTAATACCAGAAATGCATATTGTTTTTATAATATTTAGGATATTTATTTTTTGTAATATCTATTAAGTTACTTATTGGCGTTTCACTATATTCATTGCATATTTCTTTCAATGTATTAGATAATTTGATTAAATCAGAATCCTTATTTTCTAATAATTTTTCAAAAAATTCTGCAGAATCATTTGATATATAAAATTTATATCTTTTATTTCCTCCAAAGGTGTATGATTCTTTAATATTAATAATTTCTTTTTCTTCTAATGAATTCAAATAAATATTTAATCCTTTTGGTTCGGGACCTACTGTACCTTTTTTATACGAATAAATGTTGAATTTATTTCCTAATTTTTCATCTGATAAGTAAATTAAAAGTTTCAATCTACTTTTTAGATTTAAATATTTTTCTGAATGATAAATAATAGCAAAAATACTAAATTCTCTTGGTGTAAGTTGAGGATTCATAAGAAAATGTTATTGTTTGATTGTATTAAAGTTTTATAATGGGCGTAACCGGATTTGAACCGGTAACCACCACGTTATGAGCATGGTGCTCTAACCAGATTGAGCTATACGCCCTATAAGAAAGGGTTGCTCAAACCCTCTCCCTACGTGCTTATATCCTAACCATTACCATATCTTCTATGGCGTATTATACAAGCATAGGAGTTATAATAAAACTTTTTATTTTCATTCGTTAGATAACTATTTAACTATGCATAATATTTTTCATTATTCCATCCTGATTCAACGTAAGAGAATGTTTCTTCAACTTTTGCTCCTTTAGCTTTGAAATCAACATGATTCATAGCTTTATCTCGTAGAAAATTATGTTGTTTATCTATTTTTGTAGGTATTTCAGTTTTATTGTAATAGATATTAATTGTTTCTTCTTTATCTTGTGACCAAACTTTAACTATAGACATGTGCTCATATGGATTTGTTAAATCAAATGGTTCATTTAAATTAATTTGTACCATAACTTATGGTTTAAATATATAGTTTATATATGTTTTGAATAAAAATTATTTTAATGGGCGCAACCGGATTTGAACCGGCAACCACCGCGTTATGAGCACGGTGCTCTTCCTGATTGAGCTATGCGCCCTCTTTTTCAAAAGGGGATTATCCCCTCGGAGAAATACTAGAGTGGTTTTCACCACGTATTATACAAGTAGATATATTATAATAAGGCTTTTGATTTTGTATATGCAAAATGAAAATCGTAGCGGTTAAGTACAAGTGTATCATACAGCGTAATGTCGAAATACAGAGCAAGCGTAGCTAAGTCAGGCCAAAGGCGGTGCACTTAAGATGCACTCTCATAGGAGTCCGTAGGTTCAAATCCTACCGCTTGCATTTTTATTATAAAATAAATTAAAATATTATCTGTATGGTTTAGCTGGTTTTGCATTGTGTTTTCTCAAACATTCTTTTATTTTATTATGTAAGGCTACAAACAAATTATTAAATTTTTCAATATAATTTTTGTTGATTATTATTGATGATTTTACACATATACCTTGTAAATTCTCTTCAATATTAGAATCAAATAAATAATCTGTTCTCATGATATTATGTGTAAAGTTATGCATTTCAGATAATAATTTTTTAGCTGCATCATCTAATCTCAAAGTTGAATTTCTAATATCTGTTATAACTTTATCTGTTGCTTCAACAATAGAACGCACACTTACTGGATTCAAACGATTTATATGACCTTCATTTACTCTCATAATAATAAATTATATATAAAATGTTATATATTTATTCATTTAATTATAAAATAAATATTTAATATTCGATTTTTTAACCTGTTATTTTATATGATGCTATACGATACTGTTTTTCATGTTCTCCCATAGTGCTATATATTACAACTTCATCACCTTCAGATAGATTTTCAATTTTTATATCTTCGCCTACATCTATTGCATCAGCCCAATCTGGTGCATTTTCAGAACCCGTAATTTCATAATCATTATCGGAATGTACTTCAGCTATAAAATAAGAACCTTCACTTCTTACTGTTGTAGCTGTTACCGTATTATCTGATTCATCTATTAAAACACTTGCTACGTCATCATAACCTATGTGTTCAAATTCTGATATTTATTCATTTGATACATTATATTCTAAGCTGGTAACATATGTAGAATCTGATTCTCTTACAATTACGGAAATTACGGCATCTTCAGATATATTTTTTATATTAATTGTCTGATTTTCTTCATCTGCTACTATTGAACCGTCAATTGATATATCGTCATTATTTAACTTATAATCATCTGCATAATGAACATGCATTTCTATATGTTCGTTATCACGAGATGAAAGAACATCTACATCAATAGATTCATTATCATCATTATGTATAAAACGTACTGGTTAATCATTTGTTTCCATATCACTTTCATTTTGTTCAGACGGTACTGTGAAAGATTCCGTTACTATACCGGGGTCTGATTCAGATTCTATGACGCTCGCTTCAATTGTCGTTTCTGGAGATATATCTTTTATTTTTATTACTTGTCCTTCTTCATCTGCATCTGCCCATTCTGTAGTATTATCATCATTTTTCGCGTCAATATCTATAAATAAGCCATCTACATTTATATATTCATCTTCATTTAATTCTAAAACTGTCATTTTAACAATATTACTTTCTTCTATATATTCAAATTCTACTTCTGAATCTGGTTCTTCTACTTCCCAAGCATCATCTTCCCAAGCATCATCTTCCCAAGCATCATCTTCCCAAGCATCATCTTCCCAAGCATCATCTTCCCAAGCATCATCTTCCCAAGCATCATTACTAAATAACTCATCAAACATTTCAATAACCGAATTAACTTCATATATTATTACATCAGATGTTGTTTCTTGTTCAATAATAACTTTTGTTTCACTTAGACTAATATCTACTGTTACATTTCCATCCTGTTCATCTAAATCTTGATTAAATCTTGAAGCTGCTTGAATTGTATCAAATGTTATTTCTGTTCTTGTTGTTAATGTATCTTCATTATCTGTACTATATGAAAAATGAACTGTTTGAGGCGTTGGATAATCTTTAAATTCTTCCCACTCTTCTTGAGATTCTTTTAATTCATCTTCGAATTCATCACCATACATATCAAACATTTGGTCACTATATATATCTTCCATATCATTATCTATATCTTCAATTATCTCATCATAAAACTCATCCATTTCTGTAATACTCATACTCATATATGTGTTATTATATTCAGGAATTAAATTTGTATTAACAAAATCATTATCACCTGTATATGTATCAATAATTTTTTCTATATATTCTTCTGAATTTGTAACAGCTATATTTTGAGAATCAAGCTGTGTAATATAAAACGCATCCTCCTCATCTACATATATTTCTTTACCATTATATTCTGTTGTGATTAATTCATCATCGGGATTTATAACGGCATCAAAATCATTATCCCCCATATCATATTCTACTAACAAACCAAAATTATACTCATTAATTTCTTCTTCTGGATTATGTGTATTATAATCAACGTCTTCTAAATTCTCGTATTCATAATTAAGATTAATATTACTAAACGCCACAACATTCGTTAAGTCTTCAATATCAAAATTACCTTCTAATTCATCATTATCAACATCTTCTTCGTTAATGTATTCAACAAATTCATTATATGCTTCATCATACCAATTTTCTTCATCTAAATGTTTTTCACCTAATTCATTTAAAACATCTTTTGTTATTTGGTCATCTGCAAATCCAATAGCATCTATTTGATACATCATTGTCGTGTCTTCCGGTATATATTCATATATACCATAATCCTCGTCAGGTTCTTCTGAATCTTCACTGAGTATAATCGTTTGATATACACCTACAGCACCAACAACAGATGCTAGTAGAATACCAATAATAATTACGAAACTAATTAAAACTTTTATATTAATATTATTAATATTCATAAATACAATTTATTTATAAACCCTATAAAAATTATGTATATCGACATATTTATGTTATTCTAATACTTAATTTAAGTATATAGAAATGTTTGTAATCAAAATTATACATTCATATATGTATAATATACTAAAGGTGAAAAATGAGTAAAAAACACAGAGAGTTTTGTATGCGAATATCTATAAACAGATATGATGATGAAGTTATGTGTTCATCTCTTTCTGAGGCAATCAATAATATATCAAAACGTGAAAATAAAATATATACGAAGAAATATAAATATAATAATTTTATGATTAATTCTGCTTACTTTGGAATTATAAATAAAGAAATTAAATTAGGTGTTCATTTACCTATTGATAAAATAAATAAAGAAGTTATTGTTGTTTCACCAAATACAAACATAAAAGACCAAGAATATACAACGTTTTTTGACACTGTTGGATTAACAAAAGAATATATACATATATTTGACATATTAAGGAATGAAACACAATTATCAAAACAAGAAATTGCAACAAAATTAAGATATGAATTAATTTGTAGATTAAAATCTAAAAAGTATTATATATTTACTATGGGATTTCCATGTGAAAAATTATAATAATTTATCTAATCGGAAAAGACAAGTATCGGTATAACAATTTTATCCTCTGTATATTCTGAATCAATATGAATTTTTCTAATATTATCATTGCTTGTTTTAAACATATTTTATTATATATTTCGTAAGTAAATAAGTATTTATATAAAATATAATAGTTTTGATTTATTATTTTTAATGTATTATGTTTTTAAATGTTTATAACATTTAATGTTATACAATATAATAAATTTAATTATAATAATTTTTCAGAACTTTTTTCTAAATTACGTAAAACATCTGTATAATCTTTATCTCCAATAGTTAAACGTTCAACTTTATTTTGTTGTATTTGATTATTAATTTGGTTTAATTTAATGTTTATTAATTCTATTTTTTCAGACTCACGCATATTTTGACTGCGTAGTGATTTTTCTAATGAATTTAATTCTCTACAAACATAATTATTTTTTCCATGAAATACAGATTTTAATTTTTTAGCCCATGTTATTGTAGAATGTATTAGTGTTTGTGCATCACTAATATTTTTTAAATAATCTATTTTTTGTTCCATAATACAAATTTATTATATATACCCTATATGTTTTTGTGTGATAATTCAAATCGAAGTATTTATCTTATTGCCGCTATTATTACATTACATGTCTCAAGAAATCATTTCAATAAAAAAGCTCATTTTAAATTCTTATCAAAATCAAGATGAGTCTTACCATGTTAATTATGAAGATAAAAATAATTTTATATTTGATAGAATTAATACAAATTGTTTATTCAATGATAGATTGGTATTATCTATTATTATCAAAAAAGAAGATGGACTTACAGATGAATACATTATACAAAGGAGTGAAAAAACAAAACTTATTGATGCTATTGGATTAGAAAAAGAATTTAAATTATTGTTTAGTTCGATTAAATCAACTACAAAATTGTCTAAAAAACAAATTTCTAAATTACTAAGAAAATCTGTTATTAAAGAAGAAAAAAATGATAAAGTTAAATTTGAAGTTGTAATTCCACTAAATAAAATTATGACAGAAAACGAATATCTTGGAATAGATAATATATAGTAATGGATTACGAAAGAAAACCATATGTATCAAAATCGATTGTTGATATATCACAAAATGAACAATATAGAGTATCATTCAATAGTGAAAATAATGTATTTGATTTATTTATTATCACAAAAAATAAAAAAGAAATTATAATAGAAGTATGTGTAAGATATGATGTTGTTGAAAAATAAATAAAGATAATATTCATTTATTTAATGCGTTAGGACGTAGCAAAGAATACATATTTATATTTGAAATTCTAAAATATTTAACAAATTTTTCCAAAAAAGAGATATCTGATTTATTACGAAATACAAAATATGAAGGTACGTGTTCATTTGTTCCTAATCAACATAAAAGTTCTAAATTTATATTTACAATTCCTAATGACAGACTAGATACTTCGTAATTAATTTGATTGTCGGTTTTCTTTTACCGTAGTAAAATTCTTTATATATATAATTATGAAAACCTATGATGGTAATATATTTCAATTAATGGATGAATTATCAATTCATTCTAATACACAATACATATTAGATTATGAAGATAGGCAAGATATATTATTCAAAAAAATACATATGGGGCAATTATTTGGTATGATAAAAATAACAATCAGTATAGATAAAAAAGATATAAAAAATTTAGTAATACCAAAAACATCAAACGAACAAAATCCAACAACACTTGCAAATGCTATTGGATTTAATGATGAATATAAATTATTATTTGATGTATTAAAATATTCAACAAAATTAAATAAAAAAGAAATATCTCGTTTATTACGTCATGATTCTGTATGTGAAGATGAAAATACAGATTATATTTTTATTATAGAATTTTCATCAAGAAAACTATATTAATTATTTTTTGTTCTATCATATTTATACACATCTGAGAACAAAGGCCCATTATCACCACATTTTCCAACGAAAACTACTGTTTCTACATTTGTTTTCCCTGTCCAAATAATATTAATAGCTTCATCACAACCATAACTTTGTTTATTCGGTTCAAAAACTTTACCGTCATCACGTTCAACGCATTTAATCGTGTGAATCTCTGTAAATCTTGTCCCATCTTCACATTCAAAAACAGCTTCAGCATAATCGCCTTTATTATATACTTGATATAATGAATAATTTGAACATGGTGGCTCTTTTGCTTCAAAACAAGGTGAAATACCGGAAATTGGATGAGGTTTCGTTGAAACCATATTGAATTATAAAGAATGTACAGTTATATATCTTTGTATTAAAAATGAAATGAAAATGCTTATATTGATATAAAGATAATAATTCGTATGCCTGAAGTTAGCTGTTCCTTGAATGAAACTGTAGAAAAAGCATATCATACAAACGATAATATGACGTTTACAATTGATTACTCAAATACTAATTATTTATTTAATACAATTAAAATCAAATCATTTGAAAACGCATTAAATATTGATATTCTTATTAAATTTACTAATGAAGATATGCTTAAAGAAGGAGAAAGAAAAAACTACAAAAATACTGTAGGTATCGGCAAAGAATATTTTTTCCTATTTGAATTCTTTAAAAATAATACGATTTTATCTAAAAAAGAAATTAACAATATTTTATATAATCAAGTATATGTAAGAGGCGGAACCGTGAATCATATGTGCGTTATAACATTACCAGTTAATCATTTAAAAATATCTAATTCTCAATAGATTCTATCCACCATTTTTTATCATTAGATTGTATAATACTTTTATTCGTAAATTCTTTATTTACAGAAATAACAATATTATTTTCGCCATCAGAATTATTTAATAATTGAATACACTCATCAGGTAATTTATAATCACTATCTTTTTCAAAGACCCATTTACAATTTAATTCATCAGAATATATTTCTACTTCTGTTGGATTTATATTTACTTTTGCTGTTATAATCTTATATGTATTTGAATTATTTTTATCTATACTAAGATTTTTTATTTCTTGCATAATATCATAGTTCTGATTATGTTTCAAATTATAAAATAAAATCGTTGATATTGAAGATAAAACCATAGATACAAAAATAGGTGATAACTCATCATCAAAATTATGTCCGAATATAGTTTGATATATAATTATATACGTACCCAAGTATATTAAACATTGAATACCCCATAATAAGAAAATATCTATGGTTTGAATTATATCTTTCCAAAAATAAAATTTCTTTGAAATAAAATTAGTTAATCTATTATTTGATTCATCTAATACATATAATTCTCCATCATTTAATATACAATCAAATGAATCATATTTTTTTAAAGCATTTCTTGCATTATCTTTATTTCTAAACCATCCCGGTGAAAAAACTAATTGTAATTTTTGAAAATTAATAACAAATACAGGAATATATACTTTTGTTCCCCTTCGTAAAATGTTATGGTCTACGCTAGAATTTGCGTTAATAGAATATTCCGAATCATTATATTTTATACTATCTGGTTTTACATATGTACCTAATAATAATTCCTTAGAAATTATATTCTTATTCTGAAATGATTTTTTACATTTTTCTAATTCAGATTGAATACGTATTTCATCATCTGCAGATATATTATTCTGTTTTTCAACAGTCAATTCACTCATTATATATTAAAAACATCTATAAATATTTAATTCTTGTGAATAATTAAAATTATTCGATAGATTCAATCCACCATTTGTTATTTTCCGATTGGAAAATACTATCTACAGACCAACTATCTCGTACAGACAAAACAATAGAATTATTCCCTGTATAATTCCGTAGCAAATTAATAACATCATCTGGTAATCTGTGCATATCATCTTTCTTGAATTTCCAATAACAATCTAATTCTTCAGAATATAATTCTATATTTCTAGAATCTATATTTACATCTGCATTCACTATTTTATAGTTATCAGATGGAGAATAATCTATATTAATATCATTAATTTTATAAAACTTTTCAGTCCCATTTCTTAATTTTGAAGTAATATATAGATATATAAATGCATATAACAATGGTAATATTACAAATGTGACATACAAATATACAGTAAGTGGTTCTATTAAAAATGAAAATTGAGATTCAAAATATTCTAAATGGTTATCATAAATATATCGTGATGAAAATGCACCAAAACCAAGTTGGAACAAAATAGGAATCGCAATCAAATTATCACTAATATCTAACCAAAAATCTGTATCATAATTCTTTGCAAAACGTTGTAATTTTTTATTTTTAATATCATATACATTAAAAATATCATCTTCTATCTTACCATGAAGAACAGAATATTCTTCTAACATATTCTCTGCATCTTTTTTATCTGAAAACCATCCCGGCGTAAATAAAAAGTCTAATGTATTAAAATTTATAACAAAAATTGGTACATATATAATATCACCATAAGATAACTCTACATTAGAATTATAACATTTTACATTGTATATCTTATTATTATATTCAATTTCTGTATCTGAAATATATCTACAAACTAATAATTCTTTATTAACTACTTCTTTCTCTTGAATAGAATTTTCACATTTATTTAATTCCTCTTGATTTAATATTTCATCTTGCAGAGATAAATTATCATTTTCTCTCTGAATCGTAGTCATAACTAATACATATATATCAAAATATATAATAATTACTTAATTATTTATGACAATTTACTATACTACACTTGGACTTTTTCCTTTAACTTCTAGGATGTTACTTTTATGAATCCTCCCATCAATACCACAATCAACGTGATGTTCCTCAATAGATTCAACAACAGCACGATACTTTGCTGTTCTTGTCTTCGGGAAATCTTTCTTTGTGGTATAGACGATAATATCTCCTTTTTCCATACCACACTGTAATGTCTACAATAACTTAAACCTATCTAAATCATACCCATTTCTCTCAAAGGCGAGACGCACCCATCAGGGCATTTTCCATCTTGTTCGACGCGATGACCATGTGGACAAATAAGAACCGAACTAAGTCCATATCCGTCCGTAGACCAATCACTATAACCACTTTCTCGAAGCATTTGTTCAATCATTTGTTTTCACCCGTTCGTTTACAGCCCATTTAATATCGTCTTCAGAATAACTACTACTCTCTGCAACCTCACTCACAGATTCACCCTTAAGCACTCGTTCTGACAAAAAGTGAAGGTCAGACATAACACCCATAATTACTGAACCTCAATGTTAATTTCTTGTGGACCTGTAAATGTCCAATTTTTCTCAGGAACTTCCCATACTCTTGGATTTCGTTCAAGTTCATCTTCATTAATATAACCCCACTCTGCAAATTGTGGGTGTGCTGAAAGGTACGCATATCCAAACGCGGTATCATTTGAATCATCCGTAATAACCCAATAACTCCCATCGAATGATTCATATACCTTCTGCACGGGTTCACCGTCAAACACGTATTCTTTACTGGGCATGTCTATCTGAACATAGTAGCGATACCAGTATAAACATTGTGATTTCATTCGTAGGCAGTTATAAAAGTATATAGTTATAATATAAAAATATGGATTTTAATATTAAAAAAATAACAAAAGAAGAATATTACAACTCTAAAGCATTTGATATCGTTCTTAATGGTGTTGGAGAAACATACGCTAATAACATATTTCCAAATGATATTGAAGAACCTCTTTGTTTAATATGTGAAATAAATAATCAAATTGTTGCATTCTCTTGTGGATATAATTTTGTATCAGAAAAATATATAAAAAAGAATTAACTATAATAAACAAATAAATAGTACTTTAAAAATGAATGTCGTATCAAATGAATATAGAGGGTATGGAATTGGAACTGCATTAACAAAAGAAAGATTAAAAATACGACAACAACCAACAATCGTTAATGCATGGTGTAGAACAGGAGAACCAGATAGTTCTTTAATATTTGAAAAACTAAATTTTAAATTACTTTCAAAGGTAGAAAATAATTGGCTTGAAGAAAGTAAAAAAGTTCAAAATGATAACTTCTGTCCTGATTGTGGAAAAATTTGTTACTGTGATTCTAAAATATATATTTTAGAAGAAGAGTATCTAAACTAATCACTATTTTCTAAATTTGGTAATATAATATATCTTATAACTGGATAATCTATTGCACCAATAACAGCCATTGCAACGGCAATAAATGCATCATCAAAATAAAAATAAAACAATGGTGAAAATACAAACACTAATGACAAAGATGATGCCAAAGCTGCATATTTAATTCTATTATACTGTTTATCTGATATTTCATCTGACATAATTAAAATATTAATTTTAATCTATATAAAAGTTATACCAAAAAAGTAAAGATACAATTATTACTAATAACAATTAATTATTTTATATGAATAAAAAAACTAAATCAATACCAGAAGCTTTTGAAAAATGTTACTCAAACAATAAAACATACATCGTAAAAAATAAAAACACAATAATTCGATATATTACTATCGGAAAAAAGAAAAATAACTATTTCTTATATATAAGAATTAAACCACAAAAATCATATAAGAAAAATACATCATTATTTGAAGCAATAGGTTTTTGTGATGAATATAAAAGACTATTCGATACATTAAAACAATCAACACAATTATCAAAAAAAGAAATATCAAACATTCTAAAATCAGAATTAACACTATCTGAAAATAGTAACTCTTTATTTAAAACAAATATTCCAAAAAACAAAATTAACTAATAACATGATACCCATGTAAAATTATGACATGTAAAAAGTTGCCTGCATTGCTTCATCATATTCATCTGTAAATTTAACTTGTTTTACCGAAACCGAGTCATACCCAAGATACTCCTTACATATGTCCGTAACAGATTCTGATAATATTGTACCTTCAACAGTAACAGTATATATTGGATTATTTGAAATTGTTACATCTAAAATATTAAAATCTGTTCTTTCTTTTAATCTATTTTTTAATTCTTCTTCAGCTTCTTCTTTAGTACTAACCATATATATACTAATTTATTAATATGTTAAAAGCGTACCTATTTATGATATTAAATAAATAAAAAATTATTTAATTATTAAATAGTAGTTATAAACAATTACTTCTGCTAATATTTTATAATCCTTTTATTTTTTACTCCAATAACAGATATTTCAAACCGTAAAAAATGTATCACCAAAATAAATCAATCAATAACATAATACATTTTTACATTATCATTAATTATTTTACAATCTTTCTCCGTAATAGTTACATCATATTCGCTCTGAACTTCTGAAATACACTCTAATACCTTCGAATCAGAATATTTGCTATACTCAATTTCAATAATATCATTACCATTAGCATCAACTTTAGAATTTAAATTTTTAATATTATTAACTAACTTTTTTGTTAATGAAATTTTAACTTTATTTACATTCTTAATATCCATATAATATAACAAAAAACATCTAATAACATAAATTTATTCCTTATTTACGAATCTTGAATCTTGATACTCATATCCTTTTTTACGCATATCCGTATCAATTTCATATCTAACACGTTTTAATACCTTATCCATAGACCGATTCATCCAAACACGTTGACTTGAATGATATTCCTGTAACTCATTATAAACAGCATTTGCTTCATCAACATTTTTAATAACAATATTTGTTTTTTGTCTACTTACTGTATTAATAAATAAATCAGAACGCTCTGTTGAAAAATCCATGTTATATTCCGAAATTCTGTTACGTGCATAACCTGTCCACCTAATCTTAATTGGTATATCAAACATAGTCATTATTAGAGTCTCTTTAATATAACTATTTTTATTTAATACCATTAAAAACGTATTAATCTAAAACACTATAACGTGTGTAATAATTATCCCTATCCAAATTATTATTACATTCCTTACAAGATACTTCGCCGGAATAACTACTCATACGAACATTTTCAGATTGATATTTATCATCACATTCTGAACAATAATAAATACCTCGTGTATCCCATAATGTACCACAATTAGGACAAATTATTTCATCTTTATCATCTCTTTCCCAATCCGTAACACTACCAGTATAATTACAATGAGAACCAAAACAATTCAAATGCATATCTACAGCACTATCTTTCCCCCAATAAATAGAAGGAACATCCGACTCTTCAATAAAATGAAGTGCATCACTCCAACCTACAACTGTTGAAAAAGTAACACCAGTATTTCGAATCATTTTAGATAAATTAAACAAATCATCTTTTACCGGATGAACTTCTCCATCAAATGTATGAATTGTATACAAATCTGTAAGATGAATCTTCTCCGTATTTTTTACAACAGATGTTTTACTTAATGGAACAAAATATTCATCAAACATATTATCTGCTACTTCTGTATTCTCCATAAACTTATCTTCACTAAATGCATACGGCTCAACATATTCTTTTGTTTCATCATCAATAATAAATCCATTCTCATCAACAGTTAATCCACCAGATTCAAGATAATCATGAGCAGAATCAATTCGAATGATTTTTGGAACATTAGGATTCGGAATTGAATTAATAATTGTTTCTACAAGCCTCATTTCTTTCTCAGGTTCTGAAGGCTCAATACTCGGACAATCTGGTGAAATTGTCCCTCTCATATACAATACAAACACAGTCGAAATAATAAGTGTTTTGATTTAACCTTATAATATCAAATAGTATGTATCTATTTAGAAGCGTTAAAATCGAAGCTTTTAATTACAATACTATTGAATATAGTAGTATGAGCGAAGTAAAATCAGCTTTGAATAACCTTCAAAAAATTAAACAAGGAAATGACCCCCTCACTAAACAATCTTCGCATACAACAAACATTACGGACCCTCTAAAAATCGCTCAAATTGAAACAAACCGCCTGTACAAAAAATATAATCTTCAAAAATATCTTGACAGAAATAAACTTCACGTTGCCATTGCCAATTGGAAAGGTCGAAACGGTGTTTGTAAATATAACGTTCGACCAAAGAAAAAACGATTTGGTCCACGAATGACGGTAATTAGTGTATCGGGACATCACACAATCGGAATTGATGAACAAATTATTGAAGACAGTGGAAAAGATGAATTCTTGGATACTGTACGACACGAACTTGCTCATGCTATTTGCTATGCAAAACATGGCTGTTCTCAAAAACATAACCATAACTGGAAACGAATGGCTAGAAAATTCGATGCTGACCCATCAAGTAGTCACAATAAAAAAGATACCGATTATAAATATTATCTTGGTTGTCCTGATTGTGGTCTGACTATTGGTAAATTGCGCCGCAGTAAAAAAATTAAAAAACCATTTACAAGAATTTGTTCAGAGTGTAGATGTGAATTAGTCTCATATGATGCGGGTGATGTTATGCCTCAAGAACATGGAACGGTAGCTGTAAAAAGTATCCCATGGAACAATAAAGAAGAATGGAGAAATCATAAATAAAATAATTATTTAATGGCGAAATTATCTATTACCAAATTTTCATTAGAATTATTTTATTATCAAAATTCATAAATTTTCAAATTACTATCCTAACAAAATAAAAATATTTATTAAGTAATTAAAAAAATAAAATATATGGTTCCAAAAGAAAAATCTGATTCAATATCTGAGGCTATTTTAAATAAAAATACGGATAAAATATATAATATAAACTGTGATGAAACATCATTTGAGTCAATCCACGTTATATGTTCAGACCGAATAAAAGTAGAAATTAAAATAGCTCTTAGCGATTGTTTAACCGACGATATTAATTCTACGCGTGAAAATCCTACTAATGCAACAAAACTTTACGAAGCTATTGGTCCACATAATGAATTTAAATTATTATTTGATGAATTAAAATTATGTACAAATTATTCCAAAAAAGAAATTTCAAATATATTAAGACATCATGCCATATGTGAATCGCATATATTGTTACCTGTGTTTGAAATTATAATACCAAAACATAAAATAGATTGATTCATGTATTATTAATAATAAAATCGTTACATTAATGATAGTTTAGATAATAAAAAATAATATGGATATTGAAGTTCAAAATATATCTAATGCAATTAAAAAATGTCATTCAAATAAAAAAAGCTATATCGTAAGATTTAATAATTCAATACTTAATTATGTAGCTATTGGACACAAAACAAATAATGAAAAATATTTACTATATGTTCATATTAATAAAAATAAATGTATGACAGAGTTACATAAACAAACAGATGAAAGTGATACAACAACATTTTTTGAAGCTATAGGAATATGTGACGAATATAAATTATTATTTGACCAATTAAAATTATCTACAAAATATTCTAAAAAAGAAATCTCTAATTTACTTCGAAATGAATTAACACTATCTGGATATAGTAAATCTTTATTTACTGTTTATATCAATAAAAATAAAATTTAATAATTATATTGTTATTATACCAAACATGGTATTATCATTCGGATATAGCGTAGCAAGTGATGACGGGTTTGGTCAGAATGCTTGGAATTTTATAAATTCATGATGAAAAATTTCAGAACTCAACTTGAAGAAACAGAGAATAGAATTGCATCTGAGTTTAATCATGAAATATAACTTCTAAATTACTATATAATATAATTATATTTAAACAGAAATTATAATTAAATCAACTATATAACACCACCGACAAACCTTAATTTTCGCGCCCGCCGACAAAGGGTTTATTTCCGCCACCTTGCCGACCGACAAGGCATAGGGCCGCTCGCTTTTCCTTCGGAAAAGCTTCGCGGCAGCATTGGGAAAAATTTTGTAGTGTGCAGGATTGTTAATTTCAATGTGCGTAATATAAATTTGTATTAGTAGTAATAAAATTTCAGGTATGTAGTATCATTGTGTTATTGTGGTAATAAATATGATATGACACATGTCAACAAAAAAATAGTATATAAATTATAATCACAAAATTTTGGTAGGTGTAGTATTTTGGATAGGAAAATAGTACTCGTAATGTTCAGGGGTGAGTGAAGTTTCGTAAAGTTGAGGTATGGGTATAAAGTAGTACATTGAGGTATGGAATAAGCATATGCTCGGTAAGGTATGGAATGAAGTAGTACATGGGATGTTTGGTATTCAGTTGCAGGTTGGATGTTGGTGTGTTGGGGTGCGGTGGACGCAGGTCAACATTCAGTTATCAGTATGAATATAATTCCTGGTATTTGGTAAGTAAAATGGATAGGGGAATTAGCGCAATGGTGGATGTTGTGGTGGTCATGAAAAGCAAGGGAATGTGGGTTTCGGATTCTGTGATTGGAATGGGAAAATTAGCTTGTTGACGGAGTCTTAATTATTTGTTAATTAAGGGGGAGTCCATAAGGTAATGTCGTGGCGGGCGTGACACCATTTCAAACGGTTTAAATACGGTATACTATGAAACGGTAGTAACACGGTTAACACGGTGTACCGTTTGTAGCAAAAACAACGCTCATTAATTCATATTTTGGTAATATTAAAAATAAATTTAATTTAATTTACCATAAAAATAAGTAAACAAATTTTATACTTTTGAATACTTTATATGAATTCAATTATTTTAATATTTATGAAATATAAAGATTTAATAATATGTATATAATATTATTTAATATGCAACTAAATGAATTCAAAATGTACGTTTCATTAATAGCAAGTATTATTTCTATTGGTTTATTGTCCATAAATCCTATCATTGGTTTTATATTATTAATTATTTTTACAGGTATTATGTTAGATAGTGTATCTAAAATTGTTCAATCTTAAATTATTTTACTGTGTATATTATTTGTATAGAATACTTTTTCAATCCAAAAAGAAAACATTATATTCGCTTACGTTCAATATATGAATAAGAATGATTGAGACTTCACAAATTACAGTTCACGATATTAACAGGGAGAAAGATGTGACATTTAGAGCTACAATTTATGATGAAGGTACAGCTATTAATGTTGAAGGTCCTGTTGATATTATCGTTAATCAAATTCAAGTGAATCCATCAGATGATATATCAAATTGTGGAGTTGCATTAACATATCCTCGTAATAATAAATATAATTCTTGTCTTGCAGGAATGATTGTAATTTCCCCAGAAGATGAAAAAGAACTTGTTGAGTGGTTGCATAGTAATGGAGCTAATTATTATATGGAAGATTCAGAATTCCAAGCATCATCATTACAAGAAGCAAGTATTAGAGGAAAATGTTCGGGGTGTGAAACATATTTCTCATCAAAATCAGAATGGGAAATCACCTGTCATGTTAATGATGGGTTTGACCGTCATTTTTGTTCCAAAGAATGTTTTGAGAAATCAGTGTGAAATAATTTTATAATAGTATTAAACTTTTTATTTAGTTCTTTGAATTGTGTATATATTAGTAATTTTTTATACCGTGTGTGATATGGTTTGATATGGTTTTTACACGGTTGAGATATAAAATATCTGTTATTTATGGATTAAATATATAACCCCTGTATAGTAATATAATACATATGAGTGTTGACAAGTTATCGCAAGACTTTTTAAAAGTCTTATTAGAATATGGTGGTAGTGCTGATACTACTACACTTCGTTCTGAAACGGGTATGTCAAGAGGTCAAATAAATCATAGATATAGGAAGCTAGATGGTTTAGATTGGATTGATATTAGTAGAGCAGAATCTGGTGAGGGCGAAAGAACACCACCAAAAATTGCAGAGATTACAGATGAAGGTATGCAAGCTATTCGCAGTGGTGAAGCTGGACCGAGAGTCTTAGGAAAAGAAGTTAATGATGAAGAAGAAACATTGGAATTAACAAGAGACCAATTGAAATCATTTCAACAAGAAATAGAAGGTATGAAAAACCAGTTAAATGTTGTAGTTGACCAAATAAATAATATAAATACATCTTCTACGTCTAGTAAAGATAATGGTAATAATTCTGGTACTACTAATCAGTCATCAGAAAGAGTTGAAAATTTAGAACAAGAAGTAAATAGATTAACGAAAACTGTTAAGTTATTAAATAAGTCTGTTAGTGAGCAACGCAAAAAAGAGTCAGAAAGATATGCTGAAATAGAAGAAAAATTAGCTCGTGAGCCAGATGGGGAAATTGATGAAGAATTATTATATTCGATAAAAGATTCACAGGATAGTTTTAAAGAATGGAAAAGTGTTGCAGAAGTATATTTAACAGCAATAAGATTATATATGGAAGATGATGAAAATATTGATGCTAATAAATATTTTGAACAAGCACAGAAAAATAACTAATTTTAAGTATGTATAATATATAATTCTATATATGACAAAACCAAATATACTTTGTGTTGGACATGTAAATTTAGATGAGATACTATATGCAAATAATGAATTAAGACAAGAACGTTCTTGTAAAGTTGAATCATTTATTTCTGCTGGAGGTGGTGCGACAAATACGGCAACATTACTTGCAACAAATAATACGGTTGGTCAAGTATATCTTGCGGGTGATGTTGGTAATGATGAAAGAGGAGATAAAGTTGTAAATTCATTAAATCGACATGGCGTTACATTAGCAACTCCACAGAATAAGAATAATACAACAACAAAAATTCGCGCTATTATTACGCCAGATAAGAATCCACAATATATGCATGAAGACCAAAATTTAGATAGTTTCACACCAGATGATATTTCTGATGAGATTTGGGGTGATATTGACCATGTTCATATTACATCTTTTCATTCAAATATGGCTAAATTGTTTGCTGATAGAGCAAAGAGTGAAGGTTTAACAATTAGTTTCAATCCTACGCAAGGTTATTTTGACGAATCATTTGAAGATACGGTGGAATTGGCAGATTTAATTCAAATGAATCGGGGTGAATCAGAAGAATTTACAAAACGTCATGGTTCTATTGGTGCTGTTGTTAATGATGGAAAAGATGTTGTTGTAACACATGGTCCTGCAGGAAGTACGTTGTATTCTTCAAATGAAATTGCACATCATGAGGGGTACACGGTTGAAAATGTTTTTGATACGGTTGGTGCTGGAGATTCATTTATGGCAGGATTGATTTCATCATGGTTACATAATGAATCTAAAGAAGATAATTTAAAAATGGCAAATGCATATGGGGCACTTTCTGTCCAAATAAAAGGAGCACCAAAATATATTTCTGAAGAAGAAATTCAAGAATTAATATATTAATGTATTTTATAAATATAATTTAAAAACATATTTTACGGTGGGCGTTGAGATAGAATCATGGGTTCGAAATTTGAGAATACCATTAAGAATATAATTCAAGAATTGCCACCAAGATATCTTCAAGATGTATCTACGGTAGAGAAAAATAATTATACTTTTACGAATTTAACAGATAATAAATCAATTGGGTTATGGTATGATAAAGAATTATATTATCTTGATGAATATGAACATTCTAAAATTAAAAAAACAGAAATTTTTGAAACGGAAAAAGAATTACTTACATATATTAAAAATAATTATTGAGAATAATTTTTTAGATATTCTAATGTTCGCGTACCTTCAAGTTCTGAGATATCAGTTGTTATAAGAGCAGATTCAGAACTTGTATTTTCGTTAAGAATATCTTCGATTAATCCATTGGGGATTTGATTACTTTCTTCATCATCACCATAATCTACATTTGGTGACATAGCCATACATACAGAGTCACTATTTTTCATAATAATAAGTGGACGTTCTTCTGTAGTATCTCCGATAGTGTAACGTAGCCAAATTGATTCAGAATGGACATGAATATCTTCATCTGTAATTGTATCTGTATGATAGTGTTTCAAATCCCATGAATCAACTTCTGTAATTGATGGTAGATATGAAAATTCATATCTTTTTCTACCGTCAATATCTGTAAGTGGATTATTAAATAGTGGGGAATCATTATCGTATTTTTTATCCATGTATTTATGGGCTGATTTATACATCATTCGATACAGAGTTTTAGGTGGATTACTTGAAGATACGAACGTAAGAAGGCCGGAGTTAATTTCATTTTCTACGTCATTTAAGTGTGTAGCATCATAATTTTTAATTTCATCTACCCATTCTTTATTTTGAACAGATTTGTATAGATATGATGCATATTCGATAATATTTTCAGATACGGGTTTAAGATTATTATTTTGGATGAAATTTTCTACATAAACGACTTGGTTGTTTGTTGTAGCAAGATATGGAAATGGGCGAGACATACTTTCGATAGGGTCATATGCGCCTATTTCATTGGTATCTTCTGTTTGGACGTAATCTTGAACGAGCATGATGATAGATTCGTCTTCGCTTGTGATAAGTCCCATACGTTCTTGTCGAAGTGAGTCCATTGCGGGAATGTGCATACTACAACAGATGATAGACTTAATATTAAAAGTGTTGATTTACTATTCTGTAATATACGTGATTTAAATGGGGTAAGATATTTTTATATGGAAGTATCACATATATTATGAAAAATTATAAAATTGGATTGTCTGTATTATTAGTAAGTATTTTTGTTATTTATTTTTATTTAGTAACGCAATCATGGACTGAACTTCCGTTTTCAACTTGTACAGCTATTCCACAAGATGAATATGGTGATGTTCTTGTTCCTGTAAGGATAGAAGGATTAAATTTTGTGTATTCTCCAGATAATGGTTTTAATACATGCCGTGTTAATGTGGGAACGATTGTCGCGCCATTCATATCTTTATTTGCAGGTGTTATTATATTTGCATTAGAATTATTTAAAAATCCATCTGAAGAAAATACAGAAGAATAATTTAAATACATTTATTTAAGCATTTATATTTATTTTATATATAATTACCATGATTCTAGATATTTTGTAATTGTTTTTTGTGTTGTTCGCGTTATATTTTCAACGGTGGGTTGTTGAGCATACATTGGTTTATTAAATTCTTTTATTAGCTTATTTTCATAAAATATATTTATACATACGGCATTTGATTCATAATTATATTCAGATACAAGGCGATATGGTTTTTTCGTCCAGATAAATTTTTGATTATTGTTTCGCATATTCCAAGTACTTAAATGCGTAGCTGTTCCTTGTTTATCATTATCAAATGGGTTTTGGATATTATGTTGTTTGCTCACATATATTAATTATATAAATAAGGTTATATTTATTTCCATACAATAATGATTTGTTATTCATTAAAGTATTAGTAATGTAAGTATAATTATAATTATATTATGGATACAACAGATTTTGTAAATTCTAAATTAGTTCAATTAATTATAGTTATAATTTTATTACTTATTGTTTCAATTTCTTTTTATATTGGATTGACAGAATTATTATCTGGAAATATTTCAGAAAATGAATATAGTATAGAGTATACAGATGATGGATTAGTAATATTTCAAGAAAGTGGTATTGAAATAGATGAAGAATTACAAGTTAATATTAAATATGATGATGGATTTGAACGAAATGAATCAATTTTGTTACATGGTGAGGGTGATAATGTATATATTTCGTTAAGTGAGAGAGGTGATAATTATATTGATAAAGTAGAATTATTTATTGATGATTCTGGTGAAAAACTTATGTTATATGAGTTAGGTTCTCAAGTTGAAGAAATAGAAGATTTTACAATTTCAGATTTTTCGGTAGTAAGTGAAGAAACAACAGTAATATCTGCAGAAGATTATATTTCAGAGACAGATATGATTGAATCATATACATGGAAATTTGATGATGGCGTTACATTATACGGAGAATCTATAAGTAGAGACTTTCATCAGGAATCAGAATATAATGTTGAGTTAATTGTAGAAGATAGATTTAATAATACAAAAACAGAAGATTTTACTATTAATATTGAAGATGAATCAGATATTTTATCATCAAATCCAAGTATTCAATTAGAACCACATGATGAGTTATCGTTTACGGGTGAAGATTCTATATCTATGGATTCAACAGATATTATTTCATATACATGGGATTTTGATGATGGTAATATTAAAGAGGGAGAATCTGTTACGCATTCATTTTCTGAACAAGGCTCTTATAATATTACATTGACGACAGAAGATACAGATGGAAATATTCATTCTGAGAATATTCGTGTAGATGTATTGTCAGATATTGTATCTGATTTTGAAGTTTCTGAAGAAGATGGATTTAGTTATACTTTTGATGCAAGTGATAGTGAATTTGATGGTGATATTACGTATCAATGGAATTTTGGTGATGGTAATTCTGTAAATACGACAAGCTCTACAGTAAATCATACTTATGATGAAGCAAATACATATACAGTAACATTATTTATCACTAATGATGATGGTGTAACATCTCAATCTGAATTAGATGTAACTACAACAGTATCTATTACGTTTGATGATGATACACCATATCGTGTTATAGATGTAAATGATGGTTATGAAGATGTAATTATACCAAATCATGATTTAGGTGATGAATGGCCAGAAATTGTATTTATTGAAGATATAAAATATGAATTTATTAATATACCAACGGAAATAGAATTTATTTCAGAAAATGATGAAATATTATTAAGTCAAAGAGAAACGGGAGAATTTGAAGATGATTCTGGTGTTGATTGGGTTGATGATAGTGATAGTGTTAAATTTACAGTTACGTCAGAATTGGGTGATGAATTGTTTGGATATCAAACGTATGAGTAATTTAATTATCTGCGTATAAATATCGTAACATATCACCGTATGCGGGTCTTGTTAGTACGATACCTGCTATAACACCTATTATTGTGAATATAGCGAATCCTTGTAATTCATTTAGTTCTAATATTGCTAGTGGTCCAAGAGCTAGTATTGTTGTACCTGCGGCACCGAGAATAATTCCAAGTGCTTTTTTAAATCTTCTGTCAAATATTTTACTGCTTCTGGCGGGGTTTTTACCCCCCATAACTTGGTCTGCTATAATTATTAAGTCATCAACTCCGGTACCAATTACAGCAACAAATCCAGCTATTACGGCAATATCTATGGGATAATTTAATAATGCTGCTATGGCAAGAAGTATTATAACTTCACAGAATGCTGTAACCATCATTGGGGCAGCTATTTTTACTTTTCCATATCGTAATGCAACACTTGTAGCGACTGTTAATGTTGCTAGTACACCAATAATTAATGCGATAAATCTAAATTGGTCTCCTTGTTGAGCGGATACGAAGCTAACTTCTCCAGCACCGATATCTAATTGAGCAGGCATAACACCAGCACGTAGATTTACAGCTAAGTTTTGTGCTTCTTCATAACTACCTGTTTGAAGAATGAAGTTGGGGTCATCAGCCCATGTACCTGAAGACATACTACTGGCTAAATTAGCTGCCATTCCTGCTGAATAAACGACTTCTCCATCAACAACTGTAAGTAGACATGGTTCTGTATTATTTTTATCTGTATCGTATGTACATGTTGAACCACCACTGCTTGCAACACCTGTTTCTACAGCTTTTTCTTGGAATCCGTGTGCAGAATCATCTGTTAATACGACAGGTACGTGTGGTGGTTGTTGTTCATCTCCTGTATTTGCTGAACCAACGGTTCTAAAGTCTTCTGTTGTTAATACAGTTTCTTGTTCATATTCTCCGTCGTTATTTTCATCATAATATATATCGATATTTACTTCTCCTCTTTCTTGTATAAGTTCTATGGTACTTTCTCTATCTATATCTGGAACTTCAATTAGAATAAATTCTGTTCCATCTGAAAGTTCTACAACACGTACACTTCCACCAGACAATCCTGCTTCATCTAGTTTACTTTGTAATACAGATACAGCTTCATCTCTGGTGTTTGGTGTTACGCCATCTCTTACGTTTTCATATGTTACGTCATTTCTATCTAATGAATTTTGGAGTGTTTCTGTATTTGCATCTTCAGATGTAACTTCTACATAATATCCATCTTCATCTTCATCTTCCATTTCTGAAATAAATACATCTCTTGAATTAGCTTCATCGAAATCTTCTGCTATAGATTCTTCTAGGTCTGATATTTCTTGCGTACCAATATCAGCATTTTCTGCTGTTGCTCCTATTAATGGTGCTCTTATTCTTGTACCTCCAGCTAATTCAATACTATATTGTAAACTTGTGTATTTTTGGTCCCATGAGGGGTTTTCATCTGTTGTTTCTGTTCCTTCTACAATATCTAGGCCCGGAATTGCGGGCATAAATATTATAGTTAAGCTTATTAACGTAACGATTACAAGGAGATATATTCTCCAATATTGTTTTATTGATTTCATACATAATCACCTGTTTTTGTTAAGTAATACCTTAATATACTAACATTCATCATATATGTTATTATAAGGTCTGCTGTTAATCCTACGGCTAATACGAATCCCATATGAGCTAATAGTTCAATACTAAATAATGTTGCAACAATGGTCATCATTATCATTGCTGCAAGACTTGTAACATTCATTGTAACACCTGTTCTCATAGCTTCTTGAATGCTGTCATTGAAAGATATTTTATTTTCTTTTAATACATATGTGTTCATAAGAATATCAGAGTCAATACCATAACCTATTAACATAAGTAATGCGCCAACTGTACCCATAGATAATGGTATACTAGCTATATTCATTGCTGCTAAAGCAATTGTAATATTACTTATCGCACTTAATATAACAATAAATGATGGAATTATTGAACGGAAAATCAAAAATACGAATATGCTCATTAACATAAATGATACGCCGAGTGCCATCAGTGCTAATTGTTGAGAATCACCACCTAAAAGTGGTGATATTTGACTTAATTCTGTTAAACTCATATCTGGTTGTTCATTTATACTATTCTCAATTTCATCTGGTGTAATGACGCCGGAAGCAAATGTTACAATATATTCATCTGTACCGGGTACAGAAGATATACTATCTTGTTGAGATTCGAAAATAGAATCTATTTCTTCTTGAGGNTTTTCCATACCTGATACATCAATTCTTACTTCCGTACCTCCAACAAACGCCATTCCTCTATCAACAGGTAATCCTGTTAAGAGAGTCCAGACAACAAGTATTGATATAGCAATAAGTACTAGTAATACTGGTATCAATACTAATTGTTTGTTTGAATATTTATCATAATCTATTTCTGGTGGTTTATAATATGACACGGTTTGTAATATATATATTGTTTTTATAATTGATAAATTTATCCTTTATTTAAACAGGTGTTTTTTATATTATAATAAATAATAGTATATTATATGATTCGAAATAAAAAAATAATAGAAACTTTAATTAAATCTGTATCGCCGTTATTGTTTGGATTTTTATTTACATTATTGTTATCAATACCAATTGTATTAATTGTAGGACAACCATCTAATATTTCAGAGATATTATTTTTATCTTCTTTTGAAATTTTTGGATGGGGATTAGGAGCAATAATTTTTATGTATATAATTAAAAATAGAAATGGTTATGATTATTTTAATGTTATTTATTGGGATAAATTAGATACTATTAAAATTAAACCATTTCTGTTGTGGATTTTTATCGGTCTTATAGCATTATTTTCTGCTAATATTTTAATAACATTAATATCATCAGTTATAGATGTAGAGATGGCTGAAAATGTATTATTTGATTTTGTAGATGATAATCCTGTATATATTTTATATTTTATACCAGTTATGTTATTACTTGTTGGACCTATTGAAGAATTTTTATTTAGAGGTATTCTTCAAGGCGTGATAAGAGACTTTTATGATGTAAATACAGGTTTAATTGTAGCAAGTCTTGGATTTGGATTAATTCATATACCTGCTGCAGGAGGATTGAGTAAAGAAGCATTTATATATGTTATAACTACGTTTTTATTAGGATTAATATTGGGATATATCTATGAAAAAAGAAAGTCAATATTAATACCAAGTATTATTCATGGCGTATATAATTCTATTTTACTTATAGGATATTATTATGTTCAAATAATGTAACATAATCGCCCATAACCTTTTTATTATATCCACTATATAGTATAAATATGGATTTTAAAAAATTAATTGAACAATTAAATAGAATAGCTGAAGAAGTAGAAAATCAATCAACGAACGCACAAGAACCTCGTGACATGTTTGAAGATTTATTTGATAATCATCCATTATTTGAGGGTGATTTTACAATGAATAATTCTGTTCATGAATTATTATATGAAGTTATTGAAGAAAAAGAACATGTTATTGTTGTTGTAGATTTACCTGGCTTCTCAGAAGACCAAATATCGATTCAATCTGATGAACAACAAGTTCGCGTAAGTGCAGAAGCAACAGAAGATATGCGTAGAGAATCTGTATCTCATACATTTACTTTACCGTATGAAGTTATTCCAGAAGATGGAAAAGCATCGTTTGAAAATGGCGTTTTAGAAATTAAGCTCCCACGCGTAGATGTTGACTTAGATGATGATGATTCTACAACAATTGATATTTCGTAAATTAATATAACCGAAATATTTAATACTTATTTTAAATGATATTTATATAGATGTTATACATATGAGTAAAAATAATAAAAATATTGAATCTGGAATCCCCCGCCCGTATTCAAATAAGAAACTTCCAACGCCAAAGAATGTTCTTAACGAATTTATTAGCCCGTTAAAGATGGGAACATTTCTTATATTAATTACAATGTTATTCAGTCTTTTAATCGTTATACTATCTAATTACATAGATGAATCTATTAATTATATTGTAATTGGTATTAGCTTATTATTAGTTTTTACAGGATTAATTTTAAGTATATTAAAACAACGAAAAGATACAATTAAAGACGTTCCTTCCATTAAAAATGTATCACAAACTATTGATTATATCCGTGCGGCATCACGATTAACAGTATTAACAATTATAAGTGGATTGGTTACAACAATATTTATATTTGTATCTCACATCAGTGATATATTCTATTTTATTGATGATTCAACAAGATTAACGATAATGTTTTTAATTACATTATCGTATATATTTTCATATCTGACTGTTAAAACATTATGTTCATATACTTCTATATATAAAAATACATTTTTATCATTTCCAATGAAGATATCTTCAATTCCTGAATTTATAACAATTGTTGGTTTTGTTATACCACCATTACTCGTAATATTTACAGGATTAATATATAATGGTCCACCAATTATAGATGTTCCTTTTTCATTATCATTAATTGATACTTTATCACTATTAATAGCTATACAAATTTTATATGTATCATTAACAAGTAGAATATAAAGTAACTTGGCGTAATTATTATATACTTAATATGTTTAAATATATATATGAATAGAAGAAAATTCATGTTAACATCAATTGGTGCTGGAAGTATTGCATTAGCAGGATGTATAGAACCCGGAGAACAAGTATCAGAATTACCGCGACCTATTTATGGAGATGAAGATGCAGATTTAGAATTACATGTATATGATGATTTTGCGTGTCCTGCATGTCAAGACTTTGTGTTAAATCATAAACCTACAATTATATCTGAATATGTTGATGAAGGTCTTGTAAATATACATCATTATGATTGGCCAATACCAACACATAATAGATGGTCTTCTGAAATGGCAAATACAGCAAGAGCAGTTCAAGACCTTGAAGGTGAAGATGAATTTTTTGAATTTACGAGATTATTATATGAGAACCAAGCGGATATAAGTGTTGACAGAATGAATCAATTATTAGAAGAATTAGAGTTAGATGAACAAGCAGATGAAATTTTAGAAAGAGGTTCAAATTCTGTTTATCAACCAGTTATAGATGCAGATAGACAAAATGGTGATGAAAGAGGCGTTGAAGGAACGCCAACCGTATTTCTAGATGGTGATGATGTTGAATCTGAAAGAATACCAAGTTTTGATGCAGAAACGATTTCTGGTGTTTTAGATGCTCAATTAGAATAATTAATTAATCGTCATCATCCCATTCATCTTTATCTAAAACTCTTATTTGGTCCCCTCTAACTTCGACAGGAATAGGTACCGTTGCTTCATATAACTCAACAGTTACTCTTTCACTAGATTCTTCTACTTTTGTTACTTTTGCTTTATCTCCTTGGAATGGTCCTCCTGTTAATTCTACGACAGCATCTTCTGAAATACCTTTAACATCACTAGTAGGTGTTAAGAATTGTTCTATTTCTGATAATGTTGTTTCTTGGGGTAGAACTTTACGTGCATGAGGAACTTCTTCAATTGCTTCTTTTATAGCAGCTTCGTTTTCTGCTTCTACAATTACATAACTAGTCATTGATTCTGGAGATAATGATGCATAAATTTTTTCGGATGCATGATTAGCTATCATCTCTGCACTAGTCGATTCATGACTTGCTGTTGTTTGTACTGCAAATAATGCCATATATATACTATATGTTTTATACAATAAGAATGATTCGGTTTTTTAATTATTCATATGGGAATATTCTGTATCAAATAAATGAGATATTTTTTTATTTGCACATGAAATAACTTCATCAAATTCAGATTCAGAATGAGAATATAGTGGTTTATTATCTTGGTTATAATCTTCACCATTCCATTCAACATTAAATATTTTTATACACCATTCAATATTGTCTGAATTTTTAAATGGCGTTATAATTAAATGAATACCTTTATTTTTCTTGTTTCTAAATCTCCAAATATATTTGTTGAATTTGTTATTATCATGACATAGTTTCGACTGAATGCTATCTGGCGTCGAATTGATAACTATTGGCAGTCGAATAGACATTTGTCGTATGAACCTTTATTTTAACATGTTAAAAGCTTTTCTTTAATTATTTAACAAAATATCACGAGCTTTTTTAACTTCTTTAAATTCTTTTTCTGAACCACCTAAGTCAGGATGAACTTTTTTAACTTTTTTCCTAAATGCGTTTTTTATATTAGATTCTGTTAAAGAACCAGATATATTCAAAATTTGTTTTGCTTCTTTTTTTGTCATCGTATCTTTAACATTATTTTGTGTTTTACGTGACTTTTTATTGTTCATTTGACAAAATTTGCAATATATTTTATTATTATTGAATAATGAAACATTATCAATATGTTTTCTTTTACCACATTCATCACAAAATCTTGTTGAAAAAAATTGATTTGCTTGTTTAACTCTTTTATCTGCTTTTCTATAATATAATTCATGTTTTAATCTATCTACAAATGTTAATTCTGAATAAAATAATGCAGCTTGACTTAGTGCTTCAGCACCTTCTTTTAAACTAATACGTTCTTCATTTTCTAATATAAATTCATATTTTTTCTGTGATTTTTTAAACCAATAGAAAGAACGAATAAGTTTTTCGTTTTGTAATTGTTTTATACCGTTTTCTAAATATATTGATGCTTTATACCATTCTGTAGATATATCTGAGTGAATATTAACATAAAATTTTGGTTCTGATAGATATTTTTTAGAACGCCAATAAAGACTATAACAATAAATTACAATAAATAAAATAACAAATATACTATAAACATTTTTAATAATATATAATATTAGTAATGGAATTAAACTAATTATTAATATATATAAAAATTTATTTTTTGTTATTGATAATACTTTTTCTTCTAAATGTATTTCATCTTTTTGAATAAAAATATAATTAGTTAATGGTATTAAAATAAATGAAATGAATACAACTGATGGGAGTATTACATTGTCATATATCGTATAATATATAACAGATATAATTAAACTACATATTATAGATTCTATAAATAGATATTTTAAATTTTGATTATTTGGAGTAAATAATTGACGTGAGTAATAATATATATCAAATATTACTGGTGAAGAATCTATATCTTGTGTCACATTAATATATTTATATTAAAATACTATATTATTAATGTGTATACTATGATATATTTTCAATTTTAGATAATCTATTTAATAGTTCATTTTTACCTTCTGTGTTTTCTAATGAAATTTCTAAAACTTCTGTTATATCCGAAACCGGAATAATTTCTACTTTTTCTTTATATTCATCTTCAATCATTACGTCATTTTCATTTGCTTTTGGAATTATAACAGTATCTAATCCATATTTTACAGCAGCTTCTATTTTATGCGTTACTCCGCCGACAGGTAATACATCTCCTTTAACACTTAAACTACCTGTCATTGCTACATTTTGTTTTATTGGTATTTCTTCCATGGCACTAAGAACTGCTGTTGCAACTGTAATACTTGCACTATCTCCATCAACACCTTCATGCGTTTGAACAAATTGAATATGAATATCTTTAGATGTGAAATCAACATCACCTACAGATTTAATTATTGCACTAACATTATCTACAGCTTCACGAGCAATTTCTTGTAATTTACCTGTAGCAATAATTTCACCTTTTTCATTATGTTGTGATGGCGTTACTTTACTCATTACAGGCAATACAATACCAGAATCATTACCCATTACAGCTAATCCATTAACACGTCCTGTTTCTGCGTCTTTATTAGATGTTGTATCATATGATTTTTTTGTTTCAATCATTTTATCTACATATTGTGTTTCAATACTTTGAGACATTTCTTTAGCTTCTATAACTTCATCTCTAGTTACGTAGTCTAATTTTTTGTCTTTTGCAATATCTCCTGCTGTTCTTACAATACCGCCTAAATTACGCAATTTCAAAGTTATTTTTCCTTTTTTACCTGCTTTTCTTTTAGCTTCTAAAACAACTTCTTTAATAGCATCTTTTTCAAAGTGAGGTATATTACCATCTCGTTCTACTTCTTGAGCAACAAACCTAGCATATTTTCGTCTATTTTCAGGTGTATCTTCTATAGTATCATCCATAAATACTTCATAACCATATCCTCTTACTCTATCACGTAATGCAGGATGCATATTTTCGATAGCATCCATATTTCCAGCAGCAACCATGATAAAGTTTGTTGGGACAGGTTGTGTTTGAACCATTGCTCCTGAAGAACGTTCAGACTGTCCTGTTATTGAAAATTCTCCATTTTGTATTGCCGTCATTAATTTTTGTTGAGACCGAACATCTAACGTATTAATTTCATCGATAAATAATACTCCGCTATCTGATTTATGAATTGCACCTGCTTCAACTCTATTATGCGTTGGTGTTTCCATACCACCAGATTGAAATGGGTCGTGTCTGACATCTCCTAGTAATGCTCCAGCATGAGCACCTGTTGCATCTTCAAAAGGAGCTTCTTCTTTATCAGAATTATCAATGAGAAGATTGGGGATATTAGCTTCTGTTCCTTTCTTAATATATCTAAATACAATATATATTAATGCTGCTGCAATAATACCAAATATTATTTGACCAGCAATAATGGTATAAAATATAATAGCAATAATTATAATATACATTATAATAGAATATGTTCTATTTTTCTTATTTGCTTCTTCTTGATGTGCTTGAACAATTGAATTTCCTTTCCCTGCGGGAACTGTTCTTACTCTTGGTTCATTTTTATCTTTTTCATTTTCATAAATAAGAACATCTTTAAGATTTTCTTTAGGCATCATTTCTGTCATTGCTTTTGACAGCATAGATTTACCTGTTCCCGGTGAACCAATCATCATAACATGACGATGTTGTTTAGCTGCTTTTTTAATTATATTTCTTGCTCTGTCTTGACCAATAACTTGGTCTATTAACTTTTCAGGAACATGTATATCTTTACTTGTTTCAATATCTAAACCACCAATCAAATTATCTATTTCATCTTCATTTATTTTATTTTTTCTTTCATTTTCGTCCATATTCGTATTTTCTTCATCAATAGATTTAGAATTAGAATATTCTTCTTTATCATTTTTATTTATATTTTTTTCTTTTGTCTCATCCATTTATAATATTTTATTATAATTACACCTTATTAATACTTTATGAATAAACATAAAAAATATAATGTGTTATAATAATTATTTAACATGGAACCAACAACGCCACAATGTCCTATGTGTGAATCTTATATGTATAAACGTCATTGTAAATATATTTGTCCTAGTCACGGCGTAATTTTAGATTGTTCAGACCCATTCTGGTAAGTAATTATTTCTTTAATTCGTTCAGAATTAATATCATTTCCAAAACACTCGATTTCATTTTGTTCATTAAAAATAACATATATTTGTTTATTAATAATATCTTCAGAATTATATTTTAAATCTTTAATATAGTTTTGTAACCAGCCATATTTATTTACGCGAACGTTCTTTAATTTATTTTCATCTTTATTACATGGCTTAATTCTAATATATAAACACATTTCATCCATAAAAGAGTCTAATTCTTCCCATTCATCGATAATTTCAAAACATTTTAATGTATATTTATTATTCATATAACAAGTATTTTTATTGTATTAATTTAATAATTTCGATTTTGGTTTATAAGTATCAATTTAAAATTATTATCTATTTTTATATTTTTTATGAATATCTATTCCAGTAACAATTGAAATAATTGAAAAGAATATTAAAATAAAAATAAACATATTATATGAATTAGATATATAGATAGGAATCATTGCTAATGGTGTAAGAGAATATAATAATGTAAATATTCCTGTAAAATATAAAAATTTATTTAGAACTGTCTTTCTGTTGTTATCGATAAATTGAAAAAATGTATAATTATAACTTTTTATTTCATTTTTAATATTTTTATCAATATCAAACCCATCTATATAACTCATTTTTATTTCTTTATTTAATAATACATTATATTCTTTTACAGAAATAGGTGGACGATTTAAAATATATTGAACTAATGAAGAAAACATGATTTTATATTCACTTCTTTCTTTAGAAAAATAAATATATTTAATTTTATTACAGAATGGTATTTCGAATCCAACTTTAATATCTTTATCTAATTCTATAATTTCTTTTATTTTAGCTTTATTGTATTTTTGTGCTTTTAAAACCAAATATAGATTTTTATATTTTGTATTTAATAAGTTATCATTATTTAGTTTATACACGTCTGGATTTTTATATGAATCTATGTCTGGTATTAATTCATAAGAAATATCATCATGACGTTTAATTTTTACGGGCAATTTTTTATTTTTTAATTTTGTAATAGAATTTATATCTAAATTATAATATGATAATAATTCTGATAATAAAAATTGATTGTTATTAGATGTAAATGCATCAATAAAAACTTTGAGTGTTAAATCGTCTACAATTTTTTCATGCGTTAATTTTAATGTAATGAATGGAGATTCAGAATCTAATAATTTGTCAATAGATGGAATTTTTACAGATTTTATTTTGGCATAAGATGTGATATTATTATTAATTTCTATAGATTCATCTATAGGATTAAATTCATTGAGTTTTGTTATAGTTTCATTTGATAAACTTTTTGTTTTATCCATTTATGTTATTATATTATTATGATTCAAACCTCTTTATTTTAATGGAATTATAAATAAATAATTTTTACTATTAAACAATAGTAATATTGTTATTAAAAAATAGTAATATTATTATATATTATTAATAATTTATATTTTTCATTGATTGCTTTATTTTCCAACCTGAAACCGTATACACCACATCTACTTGTTCATTAATTATTTTAGAATAATCTTCTTGATTTGGTATATATCCGAGTGTATCTTCACAAAATTTCCAAAATGTATATGATTTATCTTGTTTCGGCCCAATAACATCTGTATCAAAAATTTTCTCATATGAAAAATCAACATTTTTATTTAATGGCAATTTTTGAATAAAAATTTCTTCATAAGGTAATTTGAATGTTATTTTAACATAATTTTTTATAACATTAATTTCTTCAACGGTAGCATATTTTAATTTTAAATTATGTGCTTGATTATATATTAAGTCAATAAATAAAGAATCTATTTTTTCATGATATAAATTCGATTTATTACAATCAATTAAATAATTATAATTTGAACTTTTATTCTTATTATTTATAATTGTAAAATTTTTTGTGTTAAATTTTATTTTTTCACCGATTAATTTATATAATTCATCCCATTCTATTTCTAAATAATATAATAAATTACCAAATAGCTTATATTTTTCATTTTCAAAAGGTGGTAATACAAAAGGGTCTATTCTATATGATTTAGAAACTTTTGTATATCCTGTATCAAATATAACATTAACAAGTGGTGGATGTTCTATATCAGAACTAGCCGTTTGAATTGATACTATGTTATTTGATGTAACATTTGATAATTGTATAGCATCAATTGTTAATTCTGCAATACCTTCATTAGTATATAAATTATTAATATGTATTTTCGAATCTTTTTGATATTTCTCCATTGTAAAATAATTATACTAAACCAGAATAAACTTTTTGTATATTTTAACTTTCTATTCTGGGTCTAAGTTTAAATCAAGGTTTTCATTTTCATACTCTCCATCAGGATTTCTTCCAATATCAACAGATTCAGACATAGTTTCATAACCGTCTTTTTTAATAACAAGATTGAATGATGCTTCATTTTCTCTAATTGGAACATATGTTTCTGTTGAATTAATTCGTGTTATATCATTTATAGACATATTCGTTTCTATTTCATCACCAGAATCATTATCAAATGTACTAATTGTTAATAATGGGTTATCTAAATCATATGTAATAGATTTATCTTCTTCTTCTATATTTATAATTTCTTTTATTGGTTCACTCAATCCTTCTGATTCAATTGTTATTTTATATTCTCCATATTGTAAATCTTCAAATGTAACGGTTTCATCTTCATTAGCTGATTTTGTTTCTTCATTTATCATTATTTCTGATTCTCTTGATACTTCTACATCTAAATCAACTTTTGGAGCTTCTTCAAGTTCTACAGATGTTATTTTATCTTCATCAGATATTTCAATATCTTTTTGTTTTGGAAGATATCCATCTGCTTCGATATAAATAGAATGTTCACCTTGTACTAACTCAAATTGTGTTATATCTCCTTTTTGAATATCATTATTTATTTGAACATTAGGATTAATTTCTTCTGAATTTGCAATTTCAAGAATAAATATATTTGTATTCTGTTCAATTGGTTCTTGATTTTCATCTAATGAAGTATATATAATATCTAATTCCATTTCTTGTTCATTAAATATATATCCTTCTAATTCTGCATAATTATTTTGTAAATGTTCATTTGTATCTGGAGTATATATTTCTGGTATTAATGTTTCTTCTCCATCATCATCTACTTCAATTTGCGCTGCATCAATAGTGAAACTATATACTTCAATATCAGATTCTATAATATTTATAGACATTTCTTCTGTATTTTCATTTTCATACATTGGTGTTTCAGAAATTATGTCGCCCGTTTCTATATTTCGATTTGATTCTACAACATTAAAGTTTTCAATAGTATCATCTAAGGATTGTATTTCTATATCATCTGTAAAGAATTCAGGATAATTATTTGTTACTTCCCATGTTGTTTCAAAGTCAAATCTATTCATGTTTTCTATTGCTTCACTTCCTGTCATTTCATTTGATTCAAGTTCTATAATTTCATCTGATTCTACTTCACTATCTTCTCCAAGTGGCTTATAATTACTATTTACTTCTGCATATATGTTTGAAATACTTCCTTCATTAATACCAACTGTCGAACCTACGGTGTCATTATTATAATCACCAATTATATTTGATGTAGTATATGAATTATTTAGTTCAGAATTTGTTCTTTGAATTCCTATTAGATTACCTGTATTTTCTTGACCGTGTACATTAGCTAAACTATAAGATATATTTATTTCAGAATTAACAGAATTACCGACGAGTCCACCTACATTATATTCACCACGTATTAATTCATTCTCAGGAGTTTGAATAGAACTTTGTTTAATATTTGTACTACTTTCTATATTTCCAGATATACCTCCAACATTTTCTGAACCAGTTATAGATGTTAGAGCATCATAATTAGATATTGACGTTCCAGATGTATCACCTGATAAACTACCAACATATTCATTACCAGTAATAGAACCACCAATAGATATATGTTCGATTGTACCACCATTTAATTGACCTGTTAACACACCAACAAAATCATTACCTTCTATTTCTGCACCACTAATTGTTAAGTTAGATATTGCACTTCCTTGAATACTTGTAAATATACCAACATTATTTTCTTCTGGTTTATAAATATGCATATTTTGTATTTCATATCCATTTCCATCTAATTCTGGTGCAAATCCATCACTTTCTATTGGTGTGAATCCGTGATATTCGTCTGATTCATATGATATTTCAACAGAATCTCCCGGCGAATAATTTTCTTCTTCAATAAATTCAGACGTGAATTCTACATGTCCATCATGTGTTATATTATAATTTTCATCTGAAATATCTTCACCATTAATTGTTATTTCTTCAGAACCTTCAATAACATTAGAATATATTGTATTAAATGTATAATCTTCATAATCACCTAGGCTTTCGTTATTTATTTGTCCAATATAATTCCATAATTGTGTTTCAGCAGCATTAATATTATTTCCAAGTTTATATGATGCTGTTGGTTCTGCTTCAATTGCTTGTAATTCATGAATTGTTGTGATTATATAAGGTGAATCAACTGTTCCATTACCTTCCATATTATCTAATATTGCGTCTAATCCTTCTGGCTCATCGATATCTTCTTCATCTTCATCTGTTGATTCTGATTCAAATGATGCGCTTGTATCTTGTTCTTCATCTTCATTAGATAATTCTTCTTCATCAGATAAATCTTGTTCTTCATCTTCTTCATCCGCTTCTTCTTCTGATTCTTCAGACATTCTAACATCTAAAACAGAATTTTCATTAATGTATTGTGTTTCAGAAACAGAATCATATCCATCTCTTTCAACAATTATTTCATATTCATTTTCTGGAACATCAAATTGTTCTGAACCATCTCCATCTGTTGTTTCTGAAATTGCGTTATTAAGTGTTATTTCTGCGTCATCTAATCCTTCACCTGTTTCTGAATCAAAAACATTTACATTAAATTGATATGTATCAATTTCTTCTTCTGGTTCTGTAACATTTATAATTATATTATCTGTTCCTTCTCTATTTGTTTCTTCAGACGTACCTGATACAGTTACGTTATATTCACCTTCTTCTTGATACCAATGTCCAATTTCATCACCTTGCCTATTTGTTCCATCATCCATATCCCAATTAAATGATTCAACGCTTTGGTTTGATACTTCTGTAACATTAAATTGTAATTCTTCTAATGTTTCAACATCGGTCTTATCTACTTGTGCATCTAATACAACAGCATCTGGTTCAATAACCGTTATTTCTTTTTCTGTACTGTATTCAATATCATTTATTGTTGTTGTAACAGATATATTATATATATTATTTGCATTAAATGATTCAGATATTTCCGTTGTATCTCTTTGAACAAGATTATCATCTATTCTCCATTCTGTATCTTCTAAATCTGTTACATCTCCAGATTGTAATTCAATCATAAATGTAGATTCAACATCATCAATATGCGTTTCTGAATCTGAATTTATTGATATTGATTCTGTTGTTGGGTCATATTCATATACATCATATAAATTACCGTCTGAATATGTTTCAACATTAATATTTTCTCGGACATCTTCTGAATCTAGAACTATTTGATTGTTTTCATTCCATTCATAAGGTGTATTTCCAATTAATAATTCTATATTATCTTGGTTTATTCCTTCATTTAATTCGAAAACAAATTTATCATCATTATCTATAATTTCTACGGCTTCATCTGCATTAATTGTTTCTGGTGATTCTCCAATAAATGGTATTCCGATATAACCAATTATTAAAAATAAAAACATTACGCCAACCATGAATAATGATAAAATAATAGCATTATTTTTTGATATATCAATATTATCTAAATCAATCATTAATATATAATGAATTTATAATGTTAAATATTTAAGGTAATTAAGTTTATAAATCTGTACACCTATCAATAATACTTTCTGTTGATTTACCTTGATGTACAGGCTTCGTATTTGTATCTGTTAAATCAATATCAGCAATAATTGTATTATCATTTTCAAAAGAAATTTTTGTTGGTGAATCTCTAGAATCTAATCCTGAAACACATAAACCAACCATTGCTGTAGAACTCATATCTTCATCAATCATATCTGATTTTAATTTAATTGTATTTTCATTTTCGTCATTTAATACAGAAACATCAACAGTGTTTGTTGTTACAAATACATCTATATTATAATTATCATCAATTTTTATGGTAACAGATTCTGTATCTAAAACTATTTCTTCATTATCTACTTTTTCTACTTCTTTTATATTATCTATTTCATTTATATCCTCTATTTTATCCATATCATCTGATGATAATGTTGTATCTTCAACATATGTTATATTTGTCATTAAAGATAAACCAATAAAAAATCCAAATATTAATATTAATAACCATATTATCATACTAACCTTTAAATGGTTTTCCATAATATTTATATATTATAAAGGGTTATAGCAATTTCCTTGCGCAAACAAAAAACATAAACATTAATATAGTTTTAAGCCATATTATGTAATATGGCAAAGTATTCTACAGGTTCTTCAAAAAATAATAAAAATATAGATTCTGATTCAAATATTTGTGAATTATGTGGTTCATCAGAAGACTTGTATAAAACAAATGTATCTGGAACAATGGTTTTTGCATGTAATACATGTAGACAAAACCACGGTTCTAAAGATAATACTGATAAAAAATCAAGTGATAAATCCGATAAAGAAACAGATACTAAATTAAATGATATCTCTGAAAATAAAGAAACATGGCATAAATATGCAACAACAGCCGAGCCAGATAATGAATGGGTAGAAAAAACAAGACCTGATTATGGAAATGTCAAAACACCTTATCTTGTTAATAAATACGGCGAAAAATTAGAAAAGTCATTATATGACAAACAAATTAGTAAAAAGGAATTAGCAAATCGTGTTAATATAGATATTGAAATAATTGAACATATTTTAAATTCAGAAGCAATTAGAAATGATGTTTCTAAAAAACAAATATCTAAAATAGAAAATGAATTAAATATTAAATTACAAGAATAACAATAACTATTTTATGTTTATATAATTATAATAACATTATGGATGATATTGAAGAATTAGAAAATTATCTATTATCAAATGGAATAACCGAAAAAGAATTAGTTTTATGTGGAAATTATATTAAAATATATGTTCGTGAACTTTGTTTGGAATATAATATACAATTTACAAATGAAGAATTAAATGAGAGTTGTAAAAATTTAAGTTATTCTTTAATGAAAGTATTAATCAATTTTGAAGAATCAACAAATTTAAATGTTGAAAAACAAATAAAAGATATAATTAATGATTTTCAAGCTGTTGATAAAACATCAATTGGAAATTTACTTTTTATTTTAAATAATGCAAAAGAAAACCCTGAAACAAATACTAAATTAATTACAGAATTATATTCTAAATTTTTACCTAAACATTTTGATTTATCAGAAATACCTGATGAATTAAAATAATTTTAATCTGTTGTATCAATAGTATCAGATACTTTGTATTCTGCAACAACTCTTGTATCTCCACTATTCATTAATGCATTAATATTAATATTTGGGATTTCTGCGTTATAATCTTCTCCTGCTGATAATGAAATAGATTCTCCTTCTTGACCATTCAAACTAAATTCATTTTCTCTTGTTATAATATTTATTGATTCAACCATGTCAGAAACATCTTCTTCAATTGTAATTTCAACATCATTCCCTGTTGTTTGAGATATATTTATAAATGAATAATATGTATTTGATTCTATGTTATCATCTGAAGATAACTCATCGGGTAATACAATAGAATCTGCATTTTGATTAAAATTTGAAAGTTGAATTTCAGCTTCATATGTTTGATTTGATTTTTCTACTTCTGAATTAATTGAAATATATTTTATAATATAATCTTCATTTACGGTTAAATTATAATTTGTATTTTGTGCATTTGTAAATGTGAAGTTTTCATTAATTAATTCTTTTTCTTTATCAGTTAACATATTATTTATTAAGTCTATGGCTTTATCATCAGTATTTGATTTTATAGTATAATTTTCTTCATTACTTGATATATTATAATTATTTATATTGTTTTCATTAATAATATTTACATATTCAAATAATTGCATTATCTCTGTGTTTGTATTTACATCCCATGAATTTTCATTTATTGATGAATATTGCGTATCATCAAATGTATATAATTCAACTGTACTTCTATTTCCATTGTATTCAATAGTAGTATCTATATATGAATCGTTCAAACTATTTGTATATGTTCTTTGTGTATTTATATCTATATTATTTGAAGATGAATTTAATGGCGATAATGAAATATCTTTTGTTATTTCGTATGAATCATATGTTGTTTGTTGTTCATTTATGTTATTTGCTATTTCACTTTCTGTTAATTCATCATCTTCAATAATTTCAGGTCCATCAGACGAATCATTAAATATAATAAGACCAATCCCTGATATTAATATTAATACTATGAATATAATACCAATTACTAATTTTTTATCTATATTTGTCATATATTATATATTGTTGACATAGTACAAATATGTTGTTTCTATTATATAGTAAAACAAAAATATAATAACTATATTTATAATTAATTATTTTATATAGTAACCTTTTTGAGTAATGACGTTTTATGTATACTCACAATATGGATAGTAGTCGAACTGTACTTGAAGAAGTTGTGAACGAAGGTGAAGAAAAGAACGGTTCTGTAGAGTTTAAATCTCAATTACAGAGAGATATTCATCTTGCAGATGAGAACCGTAAAGATTCTCTTGCAGCACAAATGAAGTACCGAATTATGTCTGGTAATGGTGAAGCCACATATGTTGTTGGCGTTACAGATGACGGTACGATTACAGGTTTAAATAAAAATAAATTTAAAGAATCTATTAATGTATTATCATTCTTAGCTAGTGAAATTGATGCTTATATAGATGATGTTTCAACATGGGATGAAATTGATGATAGCGGAAATAAAAGAATTGTTGGTTTAGTAACAATATTAAATAAATCTGAAAAAGAAAATAATACAAATAATTTAATTATTGGAACGGCTGGTCATGTAGACCATGGAAAGAGTACTCTTATTGGTTCTCTTGTTACAGGAGAATCAGATAATGGAAACGGTGGAACAAGAGCATATCTAGATGTTCAACCTCATGAGGTTGATAGAGGACTATCTGCTGATTTATCATATGCTGCATATGGATTTTCAGATGGCGATATAAATCATATGGATAATCCGAACAGAAATTCAGATAGGTCAAAAATTGTAGAAGAATCAGATAGAGTTATATCATTTGTAGATACAGTTGGTCATGAACCATGGCTTCGAACAACAATTAGAGGTCTTGTTGGGCAACGAATTGATTACGGATTAATTGTTGTTGCTGCAGATGATGGAATTACACAAACTACAAGAGAACATTTAGGTTTACTAATAGCAACAGAATTACCTGTTATTGTCTCTATTACAAAAACAGATATGGTTTCTGAAGAACGTGTTAATGAAGTTGAATTAGAAGTAGAAAAATTACTTCGCCACGTAAATAGAACACCATTATCAATGGTTAGACATAGTGTAGATGCCGCCGTAGATGAAATTGAAAACTCTGTATCACCAATTGTTCAAACAAGTGCTGTTACATTAGATGGTTTTGATATACTTAATGAACTTTTCAAAAAGTTACCAAAAAGAAAACAAGAAAAAGGTAAATTTAGAATGTACATAGATACTATTTACAATGTATCTGGTGTTGGTCCAGTTATATCTGGTTCAATTCAATCTGGTGAAATTGAACAAGGCGATGAATTACTAATTGGACCATTCTCTGATGGTTCATTTAAAAAAACAAAAGCACGTTCAATTGAAATGCATTATTATCGTGTTGATAAAGCTAAAGCTGGCCAAATGGTAAGTATAGCATTAACAAATGTTAACTTAAATGAAATTGAACGTGGAATGTCCGTACATGATATTAATTCTAATCCAACAGCAACAAAAGAATTTGAAGCAGAAGTTGTTGTTTTAAATCACCCAACAAGTATTACAGAAGGTTATGAACCTGTGGTTCATATTGAAACAATTAGTGAAACATCTATTATTACGCCTATGAAGAAGAATATGATAGCTGGTGATAAAGGTAAAGTTAAAGTTAGGTTTAAATTTAATAAATATCATGTTTGTGAAGGACAAAAATTCATATTTAGAGAAGGAGGTTCAAAAGGTGTAGGTACAGTTAAAAAAATACTTAAATAAATTATATATTTATTTATATTTTATAAAATTAATATACTATTCAAACCTTAATTGGGATAAGTTTAATAATATAATAGTGTATTTAATACATTATAATGTTAGAAAAATACGAATTAATTGATGCATTTCCGTCTTCTTTAGCAAAATATGAAGTAAGTTTAATAGCAACGACATTAGAAGGTCAAAAAGTTAATCCTTGTAATTTTATGTATGAACAATTAGATTCACATAAAGATGAATCTACAGAAGACATTGTAGAAAGACTTGCATTTGAAAATCCTGAAAGACTTCAAATATATCTTGATGCTAAAAAACACTATTTTAATTCTCGTAGATTAAAACCTGTTTTGTTGCGAAATTATTTAAAATTAAAATATGGTTATGATTCTGTTAAAATAGATGAATTTAGAGATGATAAAAATTCATTATTTTTAATGTTATTTCATGAAACGTATGTACCAGAAAAAAATGAATTACAAGATGAATTTGTTACGGCTCAAACAGCGTCTTATAAATTTAAAGATAAGAGAGACCGTATGACAACGATTGATGATTCATTTGATTTAGAATCTGTTGAAGAAAAAGTTTCAGATTTTGAAACTACTATGAATGGTGGTGAAAATTCAACAACAATTTGTGATACATATATAAATGAAGATTTAGAATGTATAACAATTCTTTTGAGACAAGAACATAATAGAAAAATGAACCCCACATTTAAATTTAGAGATTTAGATGCTAAATCATCTGAAAATCCTGAAATAACATATGTTGAACATTATCCAATAAGAGAAAATGCTGTTCAAATTAAAAACATTGAAACAGGTACAGAAATTCAAGTATATTCTGCTGTTTCACCATGGGATGATACATTAATGAAATTATTCACTTCTATTATTGAACAGGATGTTACGACAAGATTATCAGGTAAACAATCATCAACAGCAAAAAAGATAATGGAAGATGTGAAAGAAACAACAACAGATAGTGAAAGTATAACACCAGATTCAGCTATTCAAGTACAAAATATTGTCTCTGACAATATATCTAGAGCAGCTAAAAAAGTAGAAGATGAAGATTCTACATTAGATTCATCATATATTAAAGAAAAATTAAAGGAAACTATTGTTACGGGTGTTCAAGTAGATGTTGAAGATTCGGAAACAACATTTGAAGTGCATTCAGAAAATGGAATATCTTCATTATTAGAAGATTATGAGGGTATGGCTGAAAGTTTAATACAAGCTGTATCTTCAGCACAAATCGATGATATTACTATTTATGCTAAAATACCGGGGGCATCTGGAGATGAAAAAGATGAAATTGTGCTCGAAAATGGAGAATGGTATATGTCTTCAAACAGTTCTGAGAGTACTCTTAAAGCTTTAGAAGCAGCATTAAAATAGAAAAGTATTTATTATAGAACAACGTATTATATAGTGCATATGTTTCCAAGAAGAAACCCATTTGAATCAGATATGGACAGAATTATGAATATGATAAACAATGCTAATACGGTTACAAAAGATTTATCTTATGACCAACATGTAGATGAAGAGACGCTAACAATAACACTAGATGTTTCTGAATATAATAAAGAAGATATTAGTCTACGTGTTGATACAAAAGATGATACATCTTATTTAATTCTTAAAATTATGGATAAATCAGATATTGGCGTTAGAACATTCAAGAAAGAAATCGCACTAAGACATAAAGTAGATGAATCTAGTGCAGAAGCTGAAGAAAATAACGGAATTCTGACCATAAAAATGGATATTAATGAGTCTGGTAATTTCATTAATATTGAATAACGCTGATTCAAATATTTTTTTAAAAAGAAATATTTAAGTTTATATAATTTTTAATATATTATATGCAGGAACAGACACAAACAACAGATTTAGATAAAATACAATTTGAAGAATTATTATTGAGAAAAAAATCAAAAGAGAATTTTGATTCAAATCAATTCACAAAAGTAAAATTAAAAGATATTTCTGTTTATAAAGGTTATAAATTTTTTAATATAAAAGAATATAATAAAAAAGATACATCAGCAGATTTTATATACACTATTTCTGAATTTGATTCTCCTGAAGAAACATTAAAATCATACAAATATAATAAAAATTCTAAAAAAGTTGTTTCAAAAGTTATTCAAAAAGATTATATTAGAATTCATAATTATAATAGTTTTGATACAGATAATGATTGGAGATATAAAGATGAAAAATATGTTATTGTAACATTGTCTTCTACAGATGAAAATTATGAAGAAAAACATATTATTGATAGCAAACATGTTGAAAGAAGTACAGAAGAATTATATAATAAAATTAAGGATAAAATAGATACAGAATGTTTGCTTGGTAAACCATTACTTAGCGATAAAGTATTACGTATTGACAAATCTCGACCTATATCAAATAAAAATTATTTGATGAATGCGACCTTAAGAACGTCTATATTATATTCTCCATTTGGTATCTCACTTATAGGACTTGCTTATTTTGGTTTCCAGACTACATTAGGATTTTATTTCTATCCGTATGTTATATTTAGTTTCTTTTTCTTATTGCTAACGCTTTTCATAGGTATTAAGATTAGAAATAAAGTATATAAAAATTGGTTTAATTTAAAAGACTATGATATGGTATATAATTTGCCTGAAAATGCTAAAATTAAAGATAATATTATTGGAAATAAAAATTATAATTACGATTCAGCAGATATTGATATATATGAAAATGGAGATGTAATTGTTACGGCAGATAATATTACATGGACATTTGAAAATAATGATAATATTCCATCAAAAGAAGCTATAGAATTATATGAAGAATATGGTGTAGATTTCAATAATAATGAATCTATACCTATTTCATACTATGAAAATACAAATAAAGATAAAACGGAATACGTAAGTGATTGTGATAATTGGGTCTTAGAACCTTATAATGATTAAATTAATGGATGCGTTTTTTCTTTATAATCACAACGAATCAAAGGTTTTGAAACATGTCTTCGCGCACATGGGGGAACCTCATACCAACCTTTTTCTAATTTCCGGTCAATTGGAATTTCAACTTTTGTCGGTTTTGTGTCTCCACATGAACGACAACGATATCCTTGATTAGCACCCATGCTACCCATGCTTCTATCACAATCATTACATGTAGGATTTTCTAACTTCGTATCATTTAGTGAATGAACATTAAATTTTTCTAATTTCAATGTTCCATCTGTAACGCCACCACACAGTGTTAGAACATCACCTTCTTTTAAATCTCTAACATAATTTCTGAAATGCTTTGTAGGTTCAAATGCGGCAACAGAAATTGTTTCATTCGCATTTGATGGACTTTGTACTTCGAAGAATACATGTCCACCTTTACGTGTCTGTGGAGCTTTTGAGACGACACCTTTAATTTGGTATGCACTATCATTTACAACATTTTCTAATTTTTCTTCTTTAAGATGAAAGTCTGTTCCTTGATTAGTCATAAAAGTCTGTCTTGATTCAACAGGTTCACTTTTAATCTTTTTAGCTACAGATTCTACAGATTTTTTAACATCTCCACGAATACCATGAAGAATTGGGCATGGAGTATGTGGTACGCACACAATATCTCCGGCTGTTCGGTCTACAGTATCCCAAACGTCGGGATGGTATTCATCAGCCGCATTAAATACCGATTCTGCATCTACATTTCTTTTTGTACCTCGTTTATCTGGATAACGATACGAAATATGTTCATAGGTCCAATCATCAAATGCTTTCCATGCACCAACACCAGCAAGTGACCCGATTCTACCTCTACCATTACCGTAATAAATTGACTCAAAATTATATTTTTCAATAATTTTTTCAGCTTCAGAAATATCCAAAAGTTCATGCATAGCTCTTTTTGTCCAATTAGATACTTCTTTAGGAATATGTTCTACGTCTGTAATCACTGCACCCGGATTTGTATTATCATCATCTACAATTGAAAATTTAGAAAGCATTTTTTCTACAACTTCAATTGCATCTTCTTTGTTAGCATTTGTATGAATCGTTACGGAAGCATTACCTCGCGTTTTATGTTTTGCTGCTGGATTAAGTCTTGTGAGCAAAATGCGAGATACATCTGCATCATATTTATTTTGAAGTTCATCAGCAATTCTGTGCCCGACGTATGTAGTACACATTCCTTGCGTGCGCGAGTCGGTATCATCAATACCAATGATAGTCATACATATAGATACTGTATAGACCTATTTAAAATAATCGTTTTCAATCTGAACGAATTAAATCAATGTTTTATACTATATTGATAAATTAATAGAATAATATATTATAATATACCTATTACATTACCTCCCGTAATTACGGCAGTTATAATAGCTGCAAGAATATGAATGAAATTGTCACTGACTTTTCGAAATATATTTTTACCTATGGCTTCACCTGTTCCTTTCCAGAAATTTTCTTTATTAAATACTTCTATTAATTTATTTTTTATGGTTTCTTCTTCTTCTTTAATATTTTTATCATTAATAGCTAATAAAATTTTATCTTTAATAAACTCAGACTTATTTTCTGATACTTGACGAATTATTCTATCTGCTTCCACATGTAATTCATTTTCTGTATAATTGTAATTAGAATGTTTTCTTAATGCATCAACCATCTTCTTTTTTACAGGTTTTTTATGTAATTCTTTACGTAAACTTTTTTCAATTTGATATCTAACAGAATTCCAAGATGTTTCTTCTTCACTATCTTTAATATCATCAAATTCTTTTTTAGCATTTTTTAAAAATTCTTCATCAGAATCTATTTTTAAATTATCCATCATATTATCTACTTCTTCTCTAGCAATACTTTTTGATTGACGGTATGATGTTTTATTATGTTTTTTAAAATTTGTTTTTGGCCTTGAAGTTTTATTAATAGCTTGTTTTGCAACTTTAACAGCAAATTCTTTTGTTGATTTATTTTTTCCCCATCCTTCATTTTCTGTTAATCTTTCATATTCCATTGCTGCATGTTCTGCTTCTTTATATGTTAAATTATATTTATTAATATATGTATTTATTAACTTTTTTCTTTTTTGTTTATTCATCGTTAATTTATAATTCAATAATAATATCCTAAATATATATGGATTTTTAATTAATTATAATATAAAATAATTTTAATATGTTTTAAATTAAAACAAAACGTTTAAACCTGTAGATAGAATACACAATCATATGACAAAAACACATAATAATAGTATTCAAAAATTAGATGATGAACTAATAGAATTATATAATAATATTAAAAGTTTAAATAAAGAATTTAAATATGTATATGGTTCTAACTCTGATACATTAGTAGTAGTTTCAAATAATAAAGGAAGTTCTACAGAATTTAGAGAATTTATTTCAGAAAAAATTCTTAATACATTAGACAAACCATGTGGGTTTGTTTTATCAGATGGACCTTCAGAATATAATGAATATACAACAGCATACATTAGAAAAAACCCTGATAATGCATATGAATATATTCTCGCACCGTTAATGAAACTTGTAGATGAAAAAGAAATTACAACTATTTTCCACCAAGTTAATGCATTATCTAATGAATATGATGAAGATAATCCAAGAATAATGGCTTCAACGTATTTGTATATATTATTACAACCAGATATTTCTATAGATGATATATCTTCACTTATGGGCGTTAAACAAGATGATATTAGAAATAATGCATTAGATGCACAAGAAAAAATTGAACATGTATTATATGAATAATTAAACGCGGTATTATTATATAAAATAAACACATAATTTATTTTATGCAGAAAACAAAAGAATGTAAAGATTTAACAACATTATTACGTCAAAGGAAATCAAAAAATAAATTAAATTCTAAAAACTTATCTGAAGTTATTATTAAAAATGTTTATTTATATAAAATGAAAAATAATGAATCAAAATTTATCGTCGTTGAAATATCTACAAAAGATGAATTGTACTCTAAAAAATATGTATTAGATTTTATAGGTGAACAAATAGATAAAAATTACATAAATAAACAATTTGAAAATTTATATAATTATATAGATAAAACTGTTTATACATATAAATTTCCAAAAAACCGTCAAATGTTACGATTAAATAAGCCCGTAAATTCTTCAAAGATTTGGAAATATATATCTAATTTTACGTTAGATATTTCAACGCATATTTCATTTTTATTTTTAGTTCTTATAGCTATATTTACTGTGCCATTATTAAATATTTCTACATTATTTATATATCTGTTGAGTATAACAGTATATTTCCCTATGGCGATAGGACTTTCTCATTATTTAAGTGATTATGTAAATAAAAATAGATTTATTATGTGTGAATTAGATAAAGATTTATCTAAAATGACAAATGTGACAAATGAATATACTAAAAAATTAAATATAAATGTAAACAATGATACTATACCATTTGAAAATTATATCGTTACGGTTAATGTATTAAACAATAAAGATGTTGAAATAAAAAATGATAAAGCAAAATGGATATTTGAATCTGATGAAGATGTTATATCAAAAGAATTTATAGAATTTTATAATGATTATGGTGGAGAATTTGATACAGGGGATGAAATAGACGTTCAAATAGCTCCATATAATAACAATATTTTAGATGATAATATGTACTTGAGTGACTGTGGGGAATGGATATTAAAATCTGATATATACTAAACATTTAATCTTGCTCTGAATTCTTCTGCTCTATCTTGCTTAATCAGATTCCCAACACGCTCACCGGGGATTTCTGAATTCACATCTTCTACGGTGTAACCTCTTGAATTTAATGCCTCTTTTCCACCAATATCTTTAATTACAGAGATGGCGTTATTTAGATACATTCTTGCTTCATTTTCATCAAATGAGCCATTTGGCACTCTTCCTTCTGAATCTGCTTTACCGAGAGCAACGGCTTGTTCGACCGTCAATGGGCTTTCATGAATCATTTTTGCGTATTTAAGAACGGTCGTGGTATTAATTTCAGACAACTTGTTAAGCTGCATATGTGACCGGGCTGAAGTACTAACAACACCACGACGTTCTCTTACAAATTCATATTTTGCGTAAATGTCATTAGCCATTTCTGCACCTTTCTTTTCATGACCGTAATGATGTGGTAAATTATCTGGTGAAGTAGCGGCTTTCCCGATATCATGGAAAAGAGCCGCTAAAAGACCATTAATATCATTTCCAATCTGGTTGTACATAGATTCAACTACACGCATAGTATGTTCGTAAGCACTACCTTCTTTGTGATATTTTTCAGGGCCAGCAGGTACACGTTCTAGAGCCGCAATTTCAGGGTATGATTTTGACAAAGCTCCAATCTCGGATAGAATATCAAAGAACAAGCGTGGACGGTCTGCTTGTTTAAGAACTTTGATAAGCTCTAGACCAAACCGAGGGTCTGGAAATGCACTAAGTTTATTTACGGTGTTTTTCATCATATCCAATGTTTCAGGAACAATTTCAAAGTCGAATCTAGCCGCATATCTAGCTGCTCGGATAACACGGAGAGGGTCTTCTTGAAAAGCATCTGAAACATGCCGGATATGACCCTTATCAATATCTTTACGCCCATTATGCGGGTCGTAAATCTCACCTGTACGAATATTAACGGCGATGGCGTTCATCGTAAGGTCCCTACGATTAAGGTCAATTATAATCGCTTCTTCAGGTGGAACGTCAGGCGAAATAATGTCCATTTCAAATGCATTAGATGCATCTCCAGTTGATTTTTCTGAACGTGCAACTGCGGCTTCTCGTCCATCTGAATCTTGAAATACAGGCTTCCGCGTATCATTTGACATAATATGTGTAAAGCCTCTATCCAACATTTCTTGCGGGGTGACCCCTACAACAACAATGTCTACATCATTAGCATCATTGCCCATGTACGTGTCTCTAACGTACCCTCCGACGACGAAAGCCGCGATACCGTCGTATTCATCACCAAGTTCGATATTACTTACATCAATTTCCATGGGTGAATTACCTCTTATTGTATACAACAGCCGTATACTACTTAATACCTATGATTTAATTTGAACACTAAATAACAACTTTTATATCACAAGGTATTATTATTTTATACATGCGCAAAGTTAAATCCAGAGAAGTCATTGATAAGACGTTTTTAGGTGAAAACATATCCTTTGTTGCTTCCAATGATAGAATAAAAGAACGCGTTAAAAATATATCTCATGAAGATTATTTGATTAAATCTATTATTGAAAGAGCAAAACCCGACGACGTATTTTGGGATGTAGGAGCTTGTATGGGAATCCATAGTTTTATTGTATCTCAATTTATTCCTGATGGACATGTTCTCTCATTTGAACCTATGCCAAGTAATAGGGGTGTTCTTGTAGATAATAAAAGTATTAATAATACAGACAATTTAACTGTTTTTAGAGAAGCGTTAGCTGATGAATCAGGAATTAGAGATTTTGCAATTCGTGAAAGTGTTCAACCCGGTTATGGTCGCCACTCATTTGTAACGGGAGATTATGATTCTGTAAAAACAATATCTGTAGATGTTGAAACAGGTGATGGGATTTTAGTCAATAATCCTCATATACCACGACCAAATATTATTAAAATTGATGTTGAAGGTGCAGGTCCATTAGTTGTAAAAGGATTAAAATATATGTTATCATCTGATGAATGTCATACAATTGTATTTGAAACCCATCGTCCAAATGATACACAACCAAGTCACGAAGATTTTGGATATACAGAAAAAGAATTTATTAATCTAGTTGAAAAGTTTGGATTTAATGTTGAAATGTTGCATAATGATTATCATTACATTGGATATAAAGATGTAGAACATGTTAAATCATTAAATACAGAGGTAGAAGTATTAATAGAACAAGGAGATATTGCTGAAAAGAGTGCAGATGCTCTCGTAAATAGTGCGGGTACAACATTAATGATGGGTACAGGAGTTGCTGGTTCATTACTAGATAAAGCAGGTGAAGAATTAAATACAGAAGCAATTCTTAAAGGACCGGTAAACATGGGTGATGCTGTAATTACAAATGCATTTGATTTAGATGCAGAATATGTTATTCACGCAGCTTCGATGCCTCATTATGGTTCAGGTAATTCAACACCTAGAAGTATTAAAAATGCTATTACTAATTCATTTGAATTAGCTGAAGAAAATTCAATTAATTCAATTTGTTTACCGTTAGTAGGTTGTGGATTTGGTGGTGTTTCAATTGTTGCGGGAGCAAGAATAATTAGAGACGTTATTAATGAATTTAATTTCAAAAATATTCAAAAAATAACAATTGTTCCATATACGGATGATGAATTAGAAGTTGTTCAAAAAATATTTAATTAATTTGCGTATTTGTCTGGGAAAAAACGCTCATCAATGCTATAATATCCTTCATGAAGTATATCTAATAACCCAAAATCTTCTTTAATTTTAAATCTCCAATATCCATCAATCATTGATATGTCGTTTCCATCTTTAACTATAATATTTCTATCAACCAAATAATTTGATATATTTAATTCATCATATTCTAAACCCAATAATTCTGCTGCACCAGAACGATGAAATACTTTGTATATTTCACGATAATTCATTACATTATTTTGTTTATGTGAAGAATTATCGTTTGTTGAATCATTAAGTTTGTTATAATTATACAGTTTATTTTGTTCCAAATGACGACAAAATAAGTATACAGCTATACCATGAATTTTTGAATCGAAATTTAATTTGTTCATGCAAAGTATATAAACTAATATTATTTAAAATAATCGATTTATACTCAGATTATATATTTAAATATTATTTATAAATGGTAATTTTATTAAATATAATAAATAATATACCATATTAATTTAGTATTTTAAATTAATTAAAATAATAAAACTTATGTGATTAAAAATTTATTATTAAACAATGAAAAAAGATAATAATTTAATAATTATAAATGATATTAAAGAAACATTTATAAACATTATTAAATATATTCGAGATAATGAATATAAAAATAGACTATTTAAAGAAATATTATCAAAAATAAAATTTATGTCTTTAGAATCAAGTTTAGAGATATATAAAAATTTAATAATTGATTTAATAAATTCTTTACCTACAAAAAAACAATATTATAACATCAATTATAAAATATGGAATTCAATCTATGAAGAATTAAATAAAAATAAAAAAATAATGAGAAATTCAAAACCATTCAATCATAATAAAGTTACAAGTAGATTAGGTCATATATGGAATGGAATTCTTGGATTAGATTATGAATTAAATAAAATATAAATACTTATATGTTGTTAAATACAATATAATCATATGGGTAAAGTTGAACCACCAGAGTATGATGAAGAAGGTATTAGAAAAACGCGCGTTTCACAATATACAATTAAACGAAATTGTGACTTAGGTATGTATGTTGGTGAAGAAATTCATGATATGTATGTAGATGATTATGGTTATCTTGTTGTTGAAATATCTGAAGATGAATCTTCCTAGAATGAAATCGGTATCTTAATTAATTACGGGATATATCTTATACTTATGATGGAAATTGTAAACGGTATGCCTGTAGCAGAATTGTTTTTAGCAGGAATATTTGCTCTGATATCGACAGAAGCCGTTAAATGGATTTTTAATATAAAAGAAAGTAGTATTGGTTTGCATAGTTCAAATACTGGTCAACTTATGAAAACACGGTATGCCGCATTTATATTTACAATTGTTATTTTCACATCCAATGTTATAGCATTTATACTATATAATCAATTTCATATTTATATTAACTCGAATATAAATATTAGTTCAATGATAATCGATGGAATTATTGTTATTATTGGTGTTTTACTGGTTTGGTTATATCTTAAGAAAAATCATTACAGTAGAACAAAAAGTTAATTATTACATTCAAACATAATATGTGTGTTCAATTAATTCTATAATGTTATCTTTTTCATCATACATTTCTGGATGTCCACCAAAAGAGATAACAATGGCTTCGTCTAATTCAATAATACTTGCATATAAATATCCATCAAATTCAACGCCCATATCTTCAACATAGAATGTAGCATCATATTGTGATATAGTAATGTTCTCATTTGTGATTTCATTTGTTGAATTAAATTCATCGGTTTTGTTATGTATTTCAATACTATCTGTTTCTTCAGATATAATTTCAATAATATCATCCGTATGTTGATGTGTGATTGGATTAAATTCTTCATTTGATATATCAATCGTGGGTGTACTTATAGTACCGAATAAAACTGGTGATTGCGTGTCATTGTTAGATGGTTCAAATTCATTATTAATATCTTTTTCATAAATAGTTAACCAATTCGTTATCTGTATATCTTGTGTATAATTAAAAACAGTTATATTTTCTTCTAATGATATTTCTTCTTGTTCTGTTATTTCATAATTATATTCATCTGCTAAATCAGAATCTGTTTCCGCAGGGGGTGCTTCGTGTATCATTAATCCGGCACATCCAGCTAATACAATAAGTGAAACTGTGGCAATTAATGCTAATTTATCTCTCATAATATAAATGTTGTTATTCATAGTATAAATATATTTGTTTGTAAATGGGGGAAGTATTAAATTTGATATTTTATATTATATTAATAATGAACAATAAAAATGAATCAATAGATAATACATATTTAAAAAGAAGAACGATAGAATCAGGAAAGTATGTTGAAGTTATAATTAAAGATATTGGACATATAAATAAATCTACAATTGGAATAGTGATAGATGTTGCAGAAGAAAATTTTCTAATAAAATCACCAATCAAATCTAATTTTTTAAAATTATTTGATAATTTACATATTGAAAATATTAATAATATTAACGAAATTAAAAATAAGAAGATTGATTTAATTTTTAATTCTAATATGGATAAATGTGGTTTTGAAATAGATAAATATAATTATGATGTAGAACATATTGAAGGAAGTTATGATTTTGATGATAGTTTATCAATACGAGAAACAATTCAAGATATGCTATTATTAAAACAATATGAAGATAATGATAGTGATAAAAATGGATTAAAATTAGATATTGATTCTATTGATGAAATTTGTGATAATTCATTTAAATTAAAGTCAAGAACAAAACATGATTTAACATTTGAATGGGACATAGATATACCTATAACAACAGAAAAAGAATCTTCTGAAGTTGCAAAATTAATAGAAGAAGAAGGTGGAGGAAAACCTAGTTATTTAATAGATTTAGGAGAAATTTTTATTGTTCATAAAGATGACGTAGATAAAAATTTAGATTTTATTTGTTATGATAGAACAGATACGTGGGCATTAGTTGTTCCAAGTACATATAAAAATTGGGATATATATAAACCATCTAATAGAACTAAATCAATATCTAAAAAATCCAAAAAATCTAAAAATAAACCACCTATAACATTTGGAACATATTTGTCTACAGTGTTACCTATCACTATGTTAATACTTACTTATAATATGTTTCTAAAACCTATTTTATTAGATATGCAAGTAGAAACAGAAATGATAAATTTACTTATGAATATATCTGAATTAATTGTATCACTAAATATGGTTATAATAGCTATATATACAATTTTATTTGCTATTCAATTATCCCTTCTAAAGTAACGATAAAACGAATATTTTTCTATTAATTATATGTGTATATTTTAAAATCACAATCTTTTTTTATGGTGCATGATAAATTGTATTATACAATGTTTACAACTATTGATGATGAGCAGATTATCAGCGGTGAAGCAACAGATGGTTACTTCCTACGAACAGAAGAAGCATTAGAATACGTAGATGAAAATCCGATGGTCGTAGCAGATATTTCGGCAGACCAGTTTGGAGATAATGAATTTGAAGTCTTTGCAGGACTTAATGATGCTGTTGAACTTTTAGCTGAAGTTTCAGATGATATAGATGTATGGGCATTACCAGAAGGAACGCTCTTTGATGGTGGTCCTGTGATGAGAATTCGTGGCCCATATTTATCGTTTGCACGATATGAAACAAGTCTTTTAGGTTTCTTATCACAAGCAAGTGGAATTGCTACAAACGCATTTAAGGTCGTTCGTGAATCAGATGAAGAAACATCTGTACTATCGTTTGGAGCACGACATATGCATCCAAAAATTGCTGCTGTTATTGAACGAAGTGCATTAATTGGTGGTGTAGATGGATTCTCACATGTTGCTGCTGGAAAGCAAATTGGTAGAGATGCAAAAGGTACGATGCCACATGCTCTTGTACTTGCACTTGGTGACCAAGAAAAAGCGTGGGATGCATATAATAACGCTGTTGATGATGATGTTCCAAGAACACTACTCACAGATACATTTACAGATGAAGCGGATGAATCTCTTCGAGCCGCTGAACTTTTGGGTGATGACCTTGATGGTGTACGATTAGATACGACAGGTTCACGCAGAGGAAATTTCCGTCATATTATCAAAGAGGTTCGATGGAAATTAGATGCAGAAGGATATGAAGATGTAGGAATCTTCGTTAGTGGTGGTCTGGGTCCAAAAGATGTTCGAAATCTAAGAGATGTTGTTGCTGGCTTCGGAATTGGTGGATATATTAGCAATGCATCACCTGTTGATTTTAGTCTTGATATTGTCGAAAGAGATGGTGAACCCACAACTAAACGTGGTAAGCTTCCCGGCATTAAATCTGTTAGACAAGAAAATGGTTCACATATTGTTGAACCTGCAGATGAAATTGATGAAGGAATGTTTGAAAAAGTTGTCGAAAATGGAAACATTCTCAAAGATTTCACTATTGATAAAGCTAAAAATCAAACCGTAAAATCTACAAAAGATTTAAAAAGAGATTTTGAGTTTTTCTAATTATATTTAATAAAAATAAATCGTTACTTTGATAAAGTAACAATCTAATTAATAATTGGCGTTGATTAAATATGACTAATATTAATCCCGATAATACGGCACTGATTGTTGTAGATATGCAAAATGATTTTTGCCACCCGGATGGAGCATTGTATGCAAAACCAAGTGAAGATGTAATTCCTCGCGTTCAAGAATTAGTTGAGTGGGCAGATTTAATGAATATTAAAACTGTGTTTACTAAAGATGTACATACAGAAACGCAGTTTGAAAATAATAATTATTATAACGAATTTGACCGTTGGGGAGAACACGTTCTTGAAGGTGAATGGGGTCAAGAAATTGTAGATTATTTAGATGATGAATTGTTTGCAGATTTAGTTCTTGAAAAGCCAACATATAGTGCATTTCATGCAACAAATCTTAACGAATGGTTAACAGATAATGAAATTGAAACCGTTATTGTATGTGGTACATTAGCTAATGTTTGCGTATTACATACGGCAAGTGCAGCAGCACTTAATGATTATCGTCCTGTTATTGTTGAAGATGCCGTAGGATATATTGCAGAAGATGATAAAAAATACGCACTTGAACACGCTGAATGGTTATTCGGAGAATTAAGTACTGTTGAAGAAATTACAAATTAAATATCGTTAAAATTTTCGATTTCATTTTTAAATTTTTTCGTTATATCTCCATCAGCATACCGCACATTAAATGCTGTAAACTCTACATTTGATTTTTCAAAAATATCTTTAACATCGGATTCATAAACTAAAATATCACCATGAGTTTCCCATTTACTCACCCAAGCAATAATATTTTCAGTATGAATTTCATCTATAATATCATTATCTAATGCAAATCCAATCGTAACTAATATATTTTCATTAGGTGTATATTCTTCATCACATATTATTTTAACAGTTCTATTTGTAATAGTTATATCAGAATCATATAATTCTGAATTTAGATATGTATCTCTTAATTTTAATTCTTTATTAATTTTATTACTAATTTGCTCTGCTCTTTGAGGACTAATTAACTTTCCATCTATCGATATTCTGTCACGCTTTAAGTCATAAGATACCATAAAATTTATAACTAAATCTATTTTAATGTTTTCATTTATGTTATGACTGGTATACGTACAATATCTTCTGAAGAATTAAAGTTAATTCTAAATTCAGAATCAATTGTTAAACTAACATATACAATATCTAAATCATCTGGTTTATCTACACGAATTATTGATGAAATACTTTCAAAATCCATTCTTCTATCATATGGCTGGTATAAATACCCATGTAAATGAATACCATCTGGTGTTTCTTCTATTCTGTTCCATTGATGAATAAATGATGAAGAATTGAAACCAGATTCAATCACAATAAAAATTTCATCATCAAAATCAATATTGACATTATTACGGAAATTTATTACTTCATTCATTTTATCTTCATTATCAATTATTCTAGCTAAATATTCATTACTTTCAACCATTTCTTCAATTTTAATTTTTTCATCTGTTAAGATAGCATCTACGTCTGTTGAAAAATTTACATCTGATGATGTATCTAAATTTTCACCTAAATAATGTGGATTCCATTCATCTTCATTACGTGGAGGTATATTTATTTCATATGGTGGCTCATCAACACGGTCTTCAGAAGGTAATTCAGGATATTCATTTTCACTATCTTCATCATCTCTAAATATATCTAAACAACCAGATAAAGAAACAATTCCTAATCCACTAGCTGTAGCAATAAATTTTCTTCGATTCATTATACATATTTTTGTGTTTATAAACCTAAAAGATTATTCCTATTTGCTAAATTATTTTTGATTTAATTTTTTCATCATTGACATAAATATCTATTTTTTCACCTCCTTTAAATTCTTCATTATTTGGCGTTTCATTAAATACTATAGATTCACCACGTTCAAATTTATCATTAATATTAACATCAATTGGTTCATCATCTACCATAATTTCAAAATCATCTGCATTTATATCTGAACCTCCATTATGATTTAATATAATATTATTATTATCTGTATGCTCAATTTCAATATTAATCATATCTGTATCAATCGATTCATCTAATATAATTACATAATGAAATAAAGATACACTTACAAGAATAAAAACTAATAACATTAATCCCACACTAAAAATAATCCGCAGAGATTTATTTGCCATTAATAATATAAATTATTTTATTATCATATAAGTTTAACTACAATAATCAAATCGATAGTTTTATTTTAATAAGATATAAATTATATTTCTATGTATAAAAAAATATCGATTATAAATTTGATTGTCCTTTATGTAATAAAAATTGGAAAGGTAATGATTTAAAAAATATATCAACAAACGTTGCAAAACATTGGAACAAGAATCATAATAAAAAATTGAAACATTCATATAAACAAATTGATGAAGAAATTATTGGTGGGCATCATGTACATGAAAATGAATATGTTGTAGAAAAAATACCAATTTATATCACGTCATTTGATGTGATAGATACGTTGGGCGATATAGATGGTTTTGCTGTTTTATCTGAAAATAATTCACACTGCAATGAATGTTTAAAAATTATTGATGATGAAAAAGAATACTGTGAAAAATGTAAAAATGAATTAAATATTAAACAAATACAAAACAATAATCATCAGTTAGATTCATTTTAAATCGCATACTTTAATATAAAGAATAATTATTATACTAATATGACGGTTAAATCTATTGTTTCAAAAATCGAAAAGGAAAATAATATAAATATTTTGGCCATGGTAGAATTAGGTAGTAGAGCATACAATTTACATTCTGAAAAATCAGACCATGATATGTATTTTGTATATAACCAACCTATTGAAAAATATGTAATGGTAGATGAATATATAGAGAATATTAATTTAGGTGAAATAATTACGAATTGGGATGTCCAAGGATGGAATATTAAAAAATTTGCTGATTTAGTTTATAATTCTAATCCTACAGCGTTAGAATTTTTATCTAGCTCTGAAAATTGTTATTATAAAAGTCAGAAAACCAAGCAAATATTTAATAATTTAGAAAAATATTCGATACAAAATGCAAATCTTATAGGATTGTATTATCATTATAATTCTTTAGCTAAAAGACAATACGAAAAATATATTGTACAAAATTGGAAAATAAACAATAAAGAACTTTCAGAATTCAAATTTTCAAATGATATTGATTACAAAGACATAAATCCAACAATTATAACAGAAAATGAAGAAACAAAATTATCATTAGGTCGTATTGGAAAATATCCAATAGATAAAGCATATGAAAATAATTGGGTTAGAAAAACAACAACACAAAGAACCGTTAAAAGAAATTTGTATTTAATTAGAGGCATTTGTTGTGCTAAATGGGTAAAAAATAAAAAATCAATGCCACCACTTAAATTTGATGAATTAATAGAAAAACAAGATTTCTTATCTAAAAATATTAAAAAACAAATTAAAAAACTTATAAGTAAAAAACAAAAGAATAATAATGAAAATATTGGCAAATTTTTACCAGAATTTGTTGAAAAAGAATTAAATGAAACTATCAATAATCAAGAATATAATACCGGTAAGTTAGATAAAAATAAAATTAATTCTTTTGTTAAAAAATGTATTAATTAATTTATTCTTTCGATTTCATGACTCATTGATATTACATTTCTCGTTAATTTTTTAATAATACTTTTTAATTTTATTTTACTTACTTTTATATTATTTTTAATATTAAATAACATTTTTGTAAGATTAGATATTAATTCATCAAATATGCACCAATATATAGGTTCTTGAACGATAGATTCATTCCAATTAATTTTGTCTTTGTTTGTTTTAATTATGTGTATATTTTCTTTTTGATTTTTTAATATATTTTTAATATTACCTTTTTTATTTATTTTCATATCATTATCTTTAAATAATGATTCATTTGTGTTTGTGACCATTGATATTTTGGATAACCAATTTAATACATTATTTAAATTTTGTATACTATTCATATTTGATAGTTTATATTTTAATACTATAAGTATTATTAATTTAAATATGAATCTACATCTAATGCAGCTTTCACACCCATTCCTGAAGCCGTTGCAGCTTGTTGATAATGATAATCAACAACATCTCCAG
>SL_4KL_010_BRINEDRAFT_10000007_pt1 | contig 71804 bp, 65 predicted proteins | sample SodLak_010_BRINE_2_FD_10664 | JGI IMG/M metagenome (IMG submission 10664) | reverse complement strand
AATCCCGCCGTTTCACGGCGGGCGTGAATCGCGTCACTCAACTCCACAATCCACCGCCCGATGACAGACTGGATATTCAACGCTGATACACACTATTAAGTAGGATTATCTACATGGGCTATGTATGGCGATTGAGGTCACGCGCACCTACGTTGGTTCGATCCAGAACCAGCGACAGGTCTGCGATGGCCTCAACTCGCTCGGAGACTCTGCCTCGAAAATCTGGAACGTCGCACGCTGGACAGCCGACCGAATCTGGAACCAAACCGGCGAAATCCCAGATGAAGGAACGCTCAAAGCGTATATGAAGAACCAACCGTGCTGGAAAGACTTGAACGCACAATCCAGTCAGAAAGTCATCGAAGAACTTTCTGACGCTTTCCAGTCGTGGTTCGACCTGCGACACAAGGTTGACGAGGCGAATCCGCCCGGCTACCGCAAACACGGCGACACCCGGCCAAAGAGTACGGTTACGTTCAAAGCAGACGGCTTCAAACGCGACCCCGAAAACAACCGTGTTCGACTCTCGAAGGGCAAGAACCTGAAGGAACACCGTTCAGACTTCCTCTTGTGTGAGTACCAGACCCGTCCAGACGTTGACCTCACCGAAGTCACCAAGGTGCAGAACATTCGCGCCGTTTGGACGGGTGACGAGTGGGAACTGCACCTCGTCTGCAAAGTCACCCTCGAAACCAATGACTCCTCAGGCGATGGAGTTGCTGGAATCGACCTTGGCATCACGAACATCGCCACGGTCGCATTCCCCGGCGAATACGTTCTCTACCCCGGCAACTCGCTCAAAGAAGACAAACACTACTTTACGCGATCAGAGTACGACACCGAGGGCGAGAACGGCCCGTCAGAAAAGTCGATGTGGGCGCGCAGGAAACTTTCAGAGCGCGAGACGCACTTCTACCACGTCCTCACGGACACGATCATCACCGAGTGTGTCGAACGTGGTGTTGGCAAGCTCGCAGTGAGTTGGCCTGAAGACGTGCGAGAGTCTGATTGGGGCAAGACCGGCAACAAGAAGTTGCACTCGTGGGCGTTCGATCGCATCTACCAGTACCTCGAATACAAAGGTGAGATACGTGGTGTTGAGGTGCTGAAGGAGAACGAGTGGGACACCAGTAAGACCTGCTCGCGGTGTGGTGACGACACGAAGTCGAACCGTGTCGAACGCGGCCTGTACGTCTGCTCATCGTGTGAGCTGGTCGGGAACGCAGATTGTAATGGGGCGGAGAATATGCGCCAGAAGATAACTCCGAGTCCTCATGGAGAGGATAGGAGTAACGGCTGTGTGGCACAGCCATCGGTACACCTGTTCGACCGCGAGAGCGGGACGTTCACCACGAGAGAACAGGTCGTATCGTAGACCGGCAAATATCCCACCTTGCGGTACGGGAAGCCTCGCTGTTTACGGCGAGGAGGATGTCACTCAGCAGCCTCCCTGAGTCCGTAACTTGTTTGTTCTATTGACACAAATACGGTAGTAGTTAGTAATGTATAGTCAAGGACACTGGGGAATTGCTCTACTTATGTACGCACCAATTGTATTCGTTGGGTTGTTAATTCAACCAGATTTTCTGCCACAGTTCCTTCTTGGACTGGCAATTATCGCGTTCAGTTCTACTATCCCTGATATTGATATGCAACTAAAGAATTGGACACCTATCAAACATAGAGGAATTACTCATACTGTTCCATTTGCTGTCTTTATTGGTTTATTTAGTGCTGCTTTTGCCTTCCCCTTTGCGTGGTATTCACACCAAACGTTAGGAGTTATTTTCCCGACAATGATGGATGTGTATATTTTTACAGGCTTCAGTATTTTCCTTGGGTTCTATGGAACAGTCTCACACTTCTTTGGAGACATGATTACTCCAATGGGACTGCGCCCTCTGAAACCATTCTCAAAAAAGCGATTCCGTTTTGTATTGTCTTTTTGGGGTCAAGAATCAAAGGCGGCTAATATGTACTGGAATTATGCGTTTTATACTCTTGGAGTAGTTGTTGTCGCATTGGCATTCCTGTTTGGTTCACCAGAAGGTCGTACATTTGTATTTGAAGTCGTGTCGTGGTTGTTAGATTGAAGTTTGAGCAGCCTGAATACTGTTTTCCTCGCAATCCCTTTACTTTCGGAGAATGAATTTAGCATAATGATTTCAGACCGCGCATCAAAAGCCAAAGAGCATCCCATTATTGGTGCATTATTAGAGTCTCTAGGCACAATCCGAACTGGATTGACTGAGGTTATTACCTCATCAGATTCAAATTCAAAAGAGGAAGATTTCTACTCTGACTCTAATGGCCCTGTTAATGGCCCTGCGTCAACTAAAGAGACGGTTCGTTCACCGATTGTGTCTTTTGAAATTGATTCTGATGGTATGGCTCTTGAAGCTGAGATCCAATTTTGGATGCCAGAAGGAGGTGGTGGTATCTTTGGTGCATGGCATATTAATGGTCAAGAAGGGGATTACGGTGTTTTTGATAGAGAAAATCGTCAATTTTGGTTTGGTTCGAAGCCTTTCTGGACAGCAAATGGAGATCGACGTCCGTATGCTGAATTAGATGATGATTCAGTTGAGGAATTGTGGAATGCTTTCACAAGTTTAATGGCTCAACATCATAATCGAAGTTTTGGAGTGTTATCAGAGGGTGTTGAGGATGATGAAATATTGGAAGAGACACCAGCACCATCTATGCGCTCTATTGGTGAACCTATTGATGTTCCTATTGTTAATGACTCATCTAAAATTCCTGCTCGGTTCCAAGTTTGGCATCCTGAATCTTCTGGAACAGCGTACGTTGCATGGCAGATTGGAGATCAATCAGGTCGGTATGGCATTGTTCACGCAGCAGGGCTATGGTTAGGGAATGATGAACAATTCGAAGCACCAAATGGGATGACAACTCCGTTTATCTATATTGGTGATGAAAACGTACAGGCAAAATTAGAACAGCACATTACAGAAGTTCGGGAAAGTGAAGGAGGTGAGAGTGTTGAGATTGTATCTGATGTTGACGTTGAATATGCTTCGAGTCCACACTCTCCCGGTAACAATCATCCTTGGGATGATAAACAATTTAAAAATGAAGACATTTAAACAGTGAATTGGTCTAACTCGAAGATTTCATCAAGGACTTCAAAATTCAGGGTAGTAAATTCATTCAAGTTTACACTATTTGGATTAGTTAAAACATCCCCGACATCTACTGCAACCATTTTCACGCGTGTTGCGTTAGGGTCTAGTTCTTCCATTACCCAATTCTTTCCGTTTCTTCCCGCTTTGAGACCTGTAATAGATGTATTATCAAATTGGGGGTGGAGAAGAGTTGAGAATTCACAGTCAATAGTATATTCAACTTGTATTCTTCGAACACCAATTGAACCTGCGTGTTTAATTGTGGTTCCAATTACTTGTTCATGGAGTGATTGCCCCGGAGATGAGAATTGAGTCTTAACAACAAGACCAATAGAAGGAGTTCCTGCCCGAAACAAAACCGAATTCGATTTGTCGCTATATGTTGTCACGCCATCCGGCGATTTGAGTTTCATTTCTGGTGTTTCTCCACTAAAATCAAAATGTTGTTCATCAAATTGGTTTGTGACTGTTGCTCGACTAAGTGAGCGTAGTGTTTCTCTCACTCCTTCTAATGTAGTAAAAGGGGCAAACCCCTCTAATTTGACAAATTCTGTCTTAATAGCGGTGTCGTCGATGCTTTTCGACCCGTCAGTCATCGGTTATGTATCGGTGTTGCAGCCGTTTAATACTGGCCGTTTTCAACGGTCTCAACCGGGCAGCACGCTATTACGTATATTTTTATATTCACCATCTCTCCCCGACACACACATTTATAAGTTACGGTTTGTTATATGTATGTGAACGATGACCCGACAAACCCGATCCGAGATCGCACCGAAGCGGTACCGTTTATTGACTACTACACTAGTCGTTGGTCTGATTGGTATTTGGATTGGCACTCAGCACATGGGTTCACTTCCATTGGTTGGTGCCGGTGCAATTGTTAGCGCAGCCAGTGCTGGTACACTTTACAAGAATCGGTCTCAACCATTGACCGAGTTCACAGAGGGTCGATACGTCGATGAGGAAGTTCACAACATCACTGAATCAGCACGTGGGAGAGACATTATCCCTCCAGCCCGTTCATTGGTGAAAGCTACGGACAACTTCGATGAAGTCGAAGAAGTTACAGTTCGTCCATTGCCTTCATCAGCAAGTCAGGTAGTTGAAATGAAACTAACCGGTGGACGCGTTTCACCATCGCTGGCTGAAGAAGTTGATGAATCAATTGGTAAAGCCCGAATGCGTGACCCTACATCGGATGACTTCTACACTTTATTTGTCCGGTTCGGGGGATGACTTCACAACCCAAGTAAACTCTTGCCAACACGGACAAAAAGAAGAGCAGAGCATTCACACGGCGGTTTACCACACTCTGGACATTTGTATCCTTCACGAATACTTTCTTGAACCCAATAATCGGGGAACTCTCTTCGAAGACTGAACCCGTTTGATTTGAAGATATCGTAGAATTGGACACCACCACTACCCCTCCAAGCAAGGAAACATTGTACTCGACAGCCTTCATCTTCAAGTACACTAACTGTGTGTCCCACAGTTTCATTCATAATTCCTTTCCCTGACGCGTCATCATGAATTGAAATACCTCTAAGAATCCCAACAGGAGACGTATTTGATAATGACGGTGGGTACTGATTTGGAGGGAAATTCACGTGCGATGCTAGATTCGAACTGTCAAATGGGCATCCAATTGTTACAGCTGCTGGAATTTTATGTACACCTTCTGGTAAACTATCAGCACCTTTACCGGGCTCAACACTAGGTGGGGGCGAGTGAACAACTTGACACGGCGGATTACTATTCAAATCTGGAAACGCAACAGAGATGAACCGGTCATGGCCGTACTCAATTGCGTGTTTCATCTCTGACTTGCTTGTGTATCCTTCACCGAGCTGGTTATGCACAATATCAAGGATATCAGAGAAATAAGGTTCAAGGACGGACGGTTTTACGAGCATAACTCCCTTGCGCCTAAATTACGCTGTCATCCTCTTGACTGTTTGGAATATTAACAATACTTATTGTATTTTTTAGACTGACAAACAACATATTCCACAAAATACCACCATCAACTGGGAATGGTTTTTGTGGCTTACCTGATAAATCAGATGTATGGGAATTCAGGAGAAGTCATGGGTTGACCTTGGTGAAGGTGAGGAAGTACTTTGGTGGAATCATCCTCATATCCTCCATTACGCTGCGGAAATTATTATGGGGATTGGACTGTTTTTCGCCGGCATTATCCTCCTCTTTGTTGAAATTGAGATGGTTGAATTAAGTTGGTACCCAATACTTCTGAGTCTATTCGGAATCGTTTATGCTGTGTACCAATTTTACCGACGATCATTCCATTACTATGTTATTACGTCCAATAAACTAATTGAGCGGCGTGGGATTCTGTATGAAACACGTAACCCAGTTCATTTTAATAGAATTGCAAAAACGAATCTTACTCGATCAATGGGTGAAAAGGTAATTTCATTTCATCCGCGTATTGATATTGCAAATATCTTCGTTAAGACTGCTGGCACAGATGGGGCTGAAATGATTCTATATGACGTTCCAAAAGCTGATGAAGTAGCTAAATTAATAGAAGAGCGAATTGTTGGATCAGGAAATAACAGTTCAGCTACTCAAACCGGATTTGGTAATGGAGGAAATCACCAACAGGGCGGTGGTCACGGTCACAACCAACAGCAAGGTAGAGGCCATCAACAGGGCGGTGGTCACGGTCACAACCAACAGCAAGGTAGAGGCCATCAACAGGGCGGTGGTCACGGCCATAACCAACAGCAAGGTAGAGGCCATCAACAGGGCGGTGGAAACCACGGTGGTCAATATCGTCAGAATCCTCAGAATAATAATACCAATAGAAACAACAATCAGTATTAGTTGGAACACCGGGTGTCGAAACCCTCATACCTTTTCTACGGGAATAATTTGAATACTGAGTGTCGTATGAAGATGAAGTATTCCCGCCACCCCTATCTTGAAGAAGTCAAAGAAGAAATACGCCAATTAGATATAACGATTGAAGAAATCGTTTCTGAATCGGATAACGCTATTCTCCGTCGAGCAGTTGAACGAGTAAAAGAGGCGATTCAAAAGAGTGAAATTTCGAAACAAGGAAAATCATATGACGCGTCGAAACAAGATAACAAACATAAAGTAGAACTTCTCTCTTATGTGGTTGCTCGAGTACTTGTTTCTATTATTGGTGATCGAAAATTGATCGAGCGGTACTCTGAATCAGAAGCCCGGCGTTCTATTAGGGAATTTAAGCGTAATACACAGAAAAAGAACGTTTTCCGCCCGGGAGCAAAAGTGTCTATTGAAATTGACTACTTATTCGATGAGTTTGATTTTGCTCACAAGCCAGAGACAGACAATGAACCGTACCCCGACAGTTACAATCTTCATCTTTCAGATTACTTGAGGTTAGCACCTACGCGTAAAGGGGAATGGGGTCTAAAAGCCCGGCAAGTAGATTCCGGGACTGTACCGATCCGTGAAGGTGAGTTACATGAACTTCTTGTAACTGCTATTCAAGACCGTGTAGCATCTGAACTTCCTCTTGATGTGCCAGAACCTATTGTTGAATCACTAAGCGGTGAGTTAAATGAAATTAGAAGTCTTATTGGGGAATGGGGGACAAACAGTACCGATATCGACACATTTGAACCAGAAGCCTTCCCTGACTGTATTAAACGAATTCACAATAGTATCCGTAATGGTGATCAATTAGACGTATACGAGTATGCTGGTTTCTTTGCATTTCTCAATCATATTGGTCTCAAACAAGATGACGTATATAGACACTACCCTGAAGTCAGTAGCGATGCAGTAGTAGACAGCATTGTTACGCGTATTTTCGATGGTGGTATTACTCTTCCAAGTTGTCTTGCATTAGACGGATTAGGTGTTTGTGAAGCTGATGAACTTGATTCAGGGACTCACTTTGTTCAGATGTATCGTCAAAACCTTGCAGAACATACGGAGGCCCCAAAGGTGGGCGAAGCAGCAACCTAAATAGACCACCTTCTAACACATTATCTGTTAGAGCTGATGAGTGATGAATCTAAACTCCCACAAAATAAAATTATTCACGGTGATTCTACAGAGGTTCTGAAAGAATTTCCAGACGAATCACTCCAACTAGCGGTGACGAGTCCGCCATATAATATTGGGAAAGATTACGGCGACGGGATAGATGATAGACAACCACTTGCCGAATGGCGTGATATGATGCAAGACGTAATTGAAGAGGTTTTCAGAATGTTGAAACCCGACGGGAAGATGGTGATCAATGTCGGTGCCTCATTTGCGAAAACTAATGTAGAAGGCCGCTATTTCCGCATTCCACTTAATCATCATATTATTGAAATAGCTCACGAAGCCGGGTTTGATTTATATGATGAGTATGTCTGGACAAAAAAGCAGTTTGCTACACACGGTGGAGGAGCACTCTTCGGTAGTTATCCATACCCAACTAACTTTATGGCTAATCAGCAGCACGAATACATTCTAGTGTTTCGAAAATGGGTGAGTGAAGACTACCATTCACAACGTGAACTACCCCCAACAGGGACAGACAAACGTGAGGATTCAGCAGTAACAAAAGAAGAGTGGCGTGAGTATACACAATCTGTATGGGACGATATTGGATCTGCTAAATCGAGCCAGCTAGGTATTGACCATGACGCTATCTATCCTGTTGAATTGCCTCAGCGTATTATCAAACTATACTCGTTTGTCGATGACGTTGTCTTAGACCCATTTATGGGGTCAGGGTCAACTGCTTTGGCCGCTCTCGAAGAAGATCGGTATTACCTCGGTGTTGAAATGAATGAGAAATATGTAGAGATGGCTCGAGATCGCGTGAGGACTGATCCGGTAAGTGGTGGAGAAAGAACACGTAAACGAGCGTTGGATGCCCATCGGAATGCTGAAGAGAGTGGTCAAGAGCAATCCACTCTTGATGATGTTGGAACTGACAACGAACAATAGATATAACACGGATAGCCCTGTCAATCTTGTTCTATGGGCTGCAAGCCAATGTTGATAACTGAGTATAGATGAGTATAGTGTATGAAAAGACCGCTCATCACTGTTTCAGGGCCACCGGGTAGTGGTACTACGACTCTTGTTGAGAAACTAACTAACACTCTGAATTTTGAGTCTGTTAATGGTGGTGATGTTTTCCGGAAAATGGCCGAAGAAAGAGGTATGACACTAGCCGAATTCACCCATCTCGCCGGCAGTAACGAGGAGATTGACAGAGAAGTAGATAAACGTATTAAGACTATCATCAATACTCATACGAATGGGAACCGTCCAACTGATGGTGATGGACTTGTTGTTGAGTCACGATTATCTGGATGGCATTCAGATGGACGCGCAGATATCTCTATTTGGTTGGATGCCCCAATCAGCGTTCGCGCGGATAGGATTGGTGATCGTAATGAAACTGTTGATGAATTAAGAACGCGTGAAAAGAGTGAGGCTCAACGGTATAAAGAGTACTATGGAATAGACATCAGTAATTTAGATGTATATGATATTGTTCTCAACACAGAAACACTGTCTAAAAGTGGTGTTCTAAACTGTGTTATCGAAGCCTACAACGATACAGTAAGTGAAAAACAATAGATAGTGCTGCTGTAGTCCTATTCCCAAGGCCATTACCATAACTTTTAAGTTACTGTGTAATCTATGAGTGGTTGAAAGATGTCTACACCAGAAGCAATCGAACAGGCGATTACTGAAGTCGAACACCTCTCTAATGAACTTGACCTGCCTCAGGAAGTTGAACAGATGGCGAAAGTCATTGTTCGACGTTGGGCAGAACTAAACCGGCTCCAGAGCCGTCCTATCGCTGTTAACGCTGCTGCATCTATTGTTGTTGCGTGTAAAGCAAGCAACCTTCCATACACAACTCGTGATGTTGCTGCCCGAGTTAGTGAAGAAGTTGACGCAAAATATATTGGTCGCGCAGAGACCGATATGGTGAGCGAACTTGGTTCAGCACTTAATCTTGATGTCAAAGTTACAACTCCCGAAGACTACGTTGACCGTTTCGTGAAGGAAATTGACCTTCCAGAGAGTGTTGGAGAACGCGCCCTGCGTGTACTTGAAGTTGCTCAGGAAGGGGATCCAAACGTATTCAGTGGACGTTCACCAAGTGCCGGTGCCGCCGCAGCTATTTGGATTGGTGGCCGTCTTGAAGGAGAAAAGGTGACCCAATCGAATGTGAGTGATGTTGCAGAGTCTACAAATGTGACTATTCGAGATATGGCTAACAGTATCATTATTGCCATTTTCAACTCGGATACTGAAATTGAAGAACTATCCGCAACAGATGAGATTGATGCTCGACTGAATCAGCGCATCGAAAAATCCCGGCATCAGCTCGAAGCGTAATTACTATTCAAATAGCTCTAATCGTGCCCTTCTTTTTCCTCGCTATCTAACACAGTGTTAGATGGGTTTAGGGCAAACACGGTTCGGTATTGACTGGAATGATTCTGCCACCAATAGTGAAACAGATATTCAGAACAGTGAGTCTGAATGGGTACCACTTTCAGGTGATAACCCAAGAGAAGTGGCAAAACGGATTAAACGGGCTGCGGAGCTGAATGCCACCGTAACACCTGTAGCCCCGGGAATGTACCATGTAACTTCTAAAAGTGGCGAAACATATGTTGTAGATCTTGATGCATACGCGTATGGTGAGGAACGAGGAGTTTGCGAATGTCGTGACTACAGATATCGAGCAGCGGCAAATGGTCACGACTGTAAACACGTTATCGTCGCCAAACAGCAGGTTCGGGCTGGACTTCTCCCTCCACCTTCATACCATCCAGTTGAATGGCTCAACAAGCAACTTGATGACATTACTTCTCAACCGCTTAGTGATAATGATTCGAAGTTAGTAGAAAAGATGAGAGGTAGTCCATATTATATAGAGTTTCGACAATTCCTTCGTCAATTAGAATCGGTTTCAATAGGTGGAAAGGCATAGGGGATTTTACCCCTCAATACTAAGAGTAACATAACACTCACTATATCAATGAGACTTCGAAGGCGAATCCTTGGCTGGATACGGTCACTCATATTTGGGACAATCCTCATAGTTGGTGGGGGAGGATTAATTCTAATTGGAGCATATTTCCCCGACCTTTTGTCAGGGTTTGATATTAACGAACTCTACCTGAGAATTATTGGGTTTGTCATTATGATAGTTGTTGTTGTCGTCATTATCGCTGTATTTGAGACGTTAGAACATCTGTAAATCTGTGAGCACTGAACGGTCTGTATATGTTGAAATAAAAAAATAAAGTGTCCAGATAGACAGTAATTACAAGTCATAGTAGCTATTACATATTTGATAGATGCGAAAGTGGACATCTGACAATCCACGTTACCTCTTCTATACGTTGCTGGTTATTGCAGCAGTAGCTACATTGAGCTATGCAATTTATGCTTTCATCGGGATGTTTGTATTCGGACTATTCATATACTATGTGACAAGGCCTGTCCACCGAACCTTGAATAAAACTATTGGCCACCCAAATATCTCTGCGACAATTGCTATTACTGCATTTGTGCTTCCCTTTATTGTTATTATGAGTTACACCGGGTTGGTCGCACTACAAGAACTTCGAATACTGATTAGTACAGAATATATAAATGAAATAAAACAATTTATAGATGTTGACTTATCGACTACTGATACCNTCCGTGATGACATTGAAACGATAATGACTGAACCGGGAACAATCGAAGCACTAATCAGTACAATCTCAGAGTATGCAACTATCTTTGCAACCGTGCTGATCAATACGTTCCTTATTGTCCTTGTCACATTTTATGCGTTAAAAGATGGGGGAATGGCTCGTCAAGAGTTTGAACAGGTCTTTGGTGAAGATACTACATTTGTTGAGTTTCTTGAATCGATTGATAGAGATTTCGAGATTTTATTCTTTGGAAATATCCTCTATGCTATCTTCACTGCTGTCATAGCATCAATAACATATCTGGTGATGTCTATATTTTCTCCAATTGGAGTTGATCTTCCCTATCCATTCCTACTAGGAGTACTAACTGGGATAACAAGCTTAATTCCAATTATTGGAGTCAAATTAGTCTATATTCCTCTTTTCGGAGTACTGGCTGTTGAGAGCTATCTTGCCGGCCCTGAAACATATTGGTTCCCGATTCTGTTCGCTATACTAGCGCTAATTATTATTGATACAATTCCAGACTTTATCGTTCGTCCGTACGTATCTGGAGATCGCCTTCACATGGGGTCGCTTATCTTCGCATATGTTTTTGGCCCCGTTGTATTCGGTTGGTATGGATTATTCTTGGGGCCAATCCTCCTGATTTTTGTTACCAATATATACAGAATTATCCTCCCTGAGTATATTGCATCTCTTCGTTTGAAAAAAGTAAATTCTGGAGACGACATCAATGTTGAGTTAGATGGTGAAACTGTTCCAGCAACTGTAGTAGAAGTTGAAGCTGATCGTGTGAAGGTTTCTATCCGTATGGAGAATAACGATTACTCGAGTATCAAAAAGGTAGAACCGAGTCAGATCGAACTGACGTAGAAATAAACCCCGTATGCTTTTTGTTGTTTGACTCAGAGATTAATTATGCACGATCTGACAGGATTTGAGAGAGATTTATTATATATTATTGCGGATAATGATGGTTTGAAGGGGTTAGAGGTCAAAGAGTTAGTTAGAGAATATTATGGTGAAGAGATTTATGATGGTCGTCTTTATCCAGCATTAAACAAGTTATCTGAAAAAGGACTCGTTGAAAAAGGAAAATTTGACAATCGGACGAATAAATATTTGTTATCGAATCGGGGTGAGACAGAAATTGCGGTAAGGAAGCGGTGGGAGGACAAAGTTACAAATGGATTCTTTGACGGTTTGTAATACAATTATTTTCAAATAGAACAATTCATAAGTATGCTGCCATCAAATTCACAGATAAGAGTATGGAAGAACTCCCTGAATCCGTTCGAGCTGAAATCCAGAATTACGAAGTGACTCTTGAACCCGGCCACTTGACTCTCATTGTTATTACAGTTGGTGGTGATCTCCATACATACACGTTCGTGGAAGAGAAGGGTTCTCTAACCCTTGAGTCACAGACAGAAAATGGAGCGAAGACTGATGTTGGTGTCTCTAACGAAATTGAAATGTTGCTATTAGAACACCCTCTATTGACTCCCGAATTGATCAACGATTAGGTTTAGTAGATATTTTCCCAAAGCAATAAAATATCTTGTCACCAAACAAATTTAACCCCAACTTTTAAGTACCCCGGTGGGGTATTGTAAGGTGTAAACAGTATGAGTTCGAGTGATGAGGGTACAGACAGTATGTCCGGGTTCTCTGGTCTCCCTACTGATATGGATGTAATCGACATTTCGGACGAGAAAATGCCAAAGACAGATATTGATGTGCTTATTGTACGCGTCTCTGTCGACAACCATATTTTCAGTATTACTTTCAAAGAAATTAGCAATAATGAGTTTGAACTGTTCACTGACCCTCTTGTTGGGGATATTGATGAACCGTCCAAACTTCAGATGGCAACGACAATCGCTGTCGAACATCTTCGGAATGTTAAGGGATACCAGATTATGCTTGAATCGACAGATGAACAAACCGCAAACACTGGGCCGTTCAACGTGTACTTTTACGGCGGTTGGCACACGTCACACGTGTTTAAAAATAATGATGCCAAATCTGTCTGTGAAAAAGCCACCGTGACTGCTGGCCGGCAAAGTCTCGATGATATCGATGGATCAATTTCAGATATTGACGGCATCTGTCCAAAATGTATGCGACGGATGAAACTCGCCGGTCACTTCGAATCTTATGAACACCCTGAAGGCGGCCTTTGAAATCTTCCCTGCACTAAATCGAGAGGATACCTTCGTGTGAAAGCAGGTTGATCGTGCGTCTCCGAAACCCCCTGACCTATCCCATTGGGTTCTCGGTTGTGGTTTGTGAGTAGTGCTTCGGGGCTCCCGAAGGAGGCGTGGTGTGCTTGGATATACGCTTACACCACACAGGTCGTTTCATCGCCTCGATTCAAGATATTTTAACGATTAAGAAAAACAGATTTTAGTAAATAACCGTTAGGCAAGTGCGTCTGCCGTAATTGACTGATGTTGTTCCTTAATTGCTCCGGCATCTTCAGGCAGCAGAGCCGCAACAAGGTATTCGGCTTCAAGTTCATCTGACACGTAATTGAGCAGTTTGTTGATGCGTTCTGCATCGAACTGTTCAACAGAGTCCACAAGAATAAATGGAACCTCATCTTGGATGTTGTGCGTCATATAACCCGCCAGAGCGACAACAACACCAATCAGAGACCGTTCAGACTCGGAAAGTGTCTGAACTTCCTGCTCATGAATAACTCCACCGGATGCAGACTTACGAGCGATACGAAGGTCAAAACCTGCGTGTTCAGTCGGGTCATCGGAAGTCTTCAAGTCGATATCAACCCGTTCGATGTTTTCGTAATCAAGGATGTCCAACAACTCATCCATATGAGTTCGAATAGCTTCGGCAGCCGACTCTTGGAGAGACTGCATGCGTTCACGACGGTCTTTAATTTCCGCCGTGAGTTCATCTTTCTCTTTTTCCAAGTCGTCTTCAGCCTCAATTTCTTCTTCAATTGACTCAATATCCGCAATAGTACTTTCGTACTTATTTTTCGCGGTCTGGAGTTTTCCAGTAAGAGTACTTTGCTCCTGTGAAAGTTCGACAACGTTCTTTTCACGGAGTTCTTCTGTCTCTTCAACTTTCTGTTCGAGTTCTTCGATTTCTTCGTCGATTTCCTTGATTTCGTCTTTCGAGTGTGAGATCAATTCTTCGCTGTCTTCAATCCCCTCTTTTTTGTTGGCAATCTCTTGCTCAAGCTCGTCACGCCGGCGTCGAGTATGATGGAGTTCGTCTTGCTGACTGACCAGTTTGTTGATTTTATTTTCAATCTCTTGCTCACTCTCACGGTATTCTTCTTCAAGATGCTGAAGGTGTTCTGCTTGCTCATCAACACTTCCCATCGTTGTTTCTTGCGAGCAGAGTGGACACTCAACCTCCTGAGACGATGGATCCAGTTCATCGGTAACTTCTGACTTTTCTGCTTTGAGTTCTTCAGGGATAGTCCCCCGAGAGAATCGTTGCGCAGACGTTGTAAGATCACTCAGCAGTGATGCCATATCTTGCAATTGGTCACGTTGAGATCGGAGGCTCTGAATCTGATCTTCATCGGCATCAGAAAGCTGGGAAAGTTGGTCTTCAATACTCCCCAGATTGCTTTCGAGCCGGTCAATTTCGTTCTGATAATCCTCAATCCGATCTTCATACTTTTCGATTTCAGACTCAATCTCGCGGCGGTCATCACGTGCATCACTAAGTTCATCCATCAACTCCCGGGCACGCTCTTCTTCCTCTGGATCGATTTCAATATTTGCCAGTTCTTCCTTCTTCTGTTCAACCTTTTCTTCAAGCTCTTTGATTTCTTCTTCTTTCTCGCGTTTGGTCTGCTCCAGTCCGGGGAGTTTTTCTTTTTCTTCTCGAAGGTCTTTGAGATCGTGTTCGATCGTTTGTCGCTGTGAATCGAGTTCCTGAATTTCACTTTGAATTTGGTCAAAGTCAACAGGAGCCATCAATTGCCGAGCCAGTTCTTTTGCAAGGTCTTCTTCACGCCCAGTTTTAGGATTGATTGTTGTCTTAGTATCACGGGCATTTTCAATAAGTTGGCGGATAGGGTTGCGTTCAATAAGAGAGACAAACTTGTCGACGGTATCCTTATTGTCGTGGTAAGGGTTTCCAGAGATTGACCCATCGCTTTTCAGGGTACGCGTGTACGTTTCACCGCCAATTTCAAGTGTGACTTCTCCTTCTTCAGCACCACTACGCACGTTCCCCATTCTTCCACCGAGAACTGAGTTCAGGGCAAGTAGAAGGGATGTTCGATTTGTCGCGTTAGGGCCGGAGAGTACGTTGAGACCCGGTGTAAACTCAACACTTGTCTGTTCAATGCCACCAATGTTCGTTGCGGTCAGGTTTGCTGTATTGTCGGTCATAGTTTTGTTGTGTTCGATATGTCGTTTGCGAATGATTACTTATAAATGTTTGTTATAGTCGATGCTGCTTAATTTGGTTCATTTCTGTCTGAAATACCAGCAACAGTCAGGGTTCGTTGTTGTGGTTCAGGGGTTTCACTGGGCGAGTCACTATTATTCTTGACTGGTTCGGCTGTTTGGTCGATTTCAGCTTCCTCAGTTGAGTCATCTGAAATTTCATCAGGATGTTCTCGACAATCACATCGTTGTTCGTTCAGGATTTCGTTAAGTCCGTATGTACTCCCGCAATCACTACACCGAATATTAATAGATATGAGGACTTCTGGCTCCCCCATATTGATAATGTTGTGATTTCGGAGTCGATTTATTGTACGTGAGATCACGTTATCAACGCGTGCCTGAAGTGATGCAAACGTGTTTTTCACATCATCGACATCAGGATTGTATTCCTGACTTGTTGAGATATCCATACATTCGTTCAGATGTTTTCTGACTGTCTGGTAACTAACAAAATCTTCCAAGACAGTGTCTACATCAATCCCAGCTTTTTCTAACTCAGCTTTTGCTTCCCTTCTAGCGATGTCTTTTACCTCATCGTCAGTGAGTAAACGATGGTAGTTCTCTTCTTGACCGTCTATGATTGTCATACCAGCGTTTTTCATTGACGCCCACAGGATTCGCATATTGACGTATTTTTCGAGATCCCGAAGACTTGCTTCATCCTGTTCTCGGCGGCGTTTGAGCCGGGAGTCTAAGTTTGGTAGACCGTATTCATCGGCAATGCGATCCACCTTGCACCCTGATTGGTTGCTGGCCGGATTTTGGCTCATAATGTTGTCGCCTATTGTTCCCTACACCACAAAACCTTATAAAGTTTGCCTTAGTTCTTCCGTGAATATCCGATTGAAAAATATATTAAACTTTACCTTTAATACAGTCAAAACTGTATTTTAAGCGATAAAACCCCTCTTCTGAGAGACAAGAAATATAAGAAAATGTATATCTTGTTTCAAACTAATGGCAGCCCGCTGCGCTAAACTCTATACCCTTGAATCGTCTCTATAAAACTATGTCAACAAAAACAGATTCAGGCACACGAATAACAAACATACCTGAACCCGGAGAGTGGGCAATTGATAAGGAAAGTGACGATACTGATTTGATTCTAATCATTGATGTTACGGATGTAGAAGCCCAAAATTGGGTTGTACACAAGACCCCGCCTCAAGATTCTGACATTACTGTTGCCGATTATAATCCGGACTATGATGAAAATGAAAGCGTTGTCATTGGAGCCTATATGTCAACAATTGATAAGAAGTTTGATGATTGGTCACCAGAAGAAATTGTTGAACTGTATGGTAACGGGCTTGAAGAACGGATCAACCTCTACTCTTACCCTGTTGCGCGTCTGAAATCGGCATCACAGGAACAATAATCCAGCAGCCCTGATTCGGGGCATTCTTTGCGGTGTATCGCAAAATAAACCCCAGATGGACAAGAGAACCGTCTCCTACCTTCGCGCACGCTTTGGAGATTACTATCGCCAAGCGTCTATTCCTTCTCCTCCAGAGGAACGAAACAGAGAATTTGCCATTATTCCGTGGACAGTAGAATCTGATGCACCGATGTTTCGTCACAAGTCCTCGCTTGATTATGGAGGGATGCAAGAGCTGTTAGAAAAAGAAAAACCACGTCACGCGTACTTTTCATCTGCACGGTTTGCTGCACCGAGTGCATCAAAAATGGAGAACAAAGGATGGTTAGGGGCCGACCTTGTATTTGACCTTGATGCTGACCATCTAGACGGTGTGAGTTCAACTGATAAATATTCAGACCGACTTTCTATTGTTAAAGATGAACTATTGAAACTATTAGATATACTCAATACAGACTTCGATTTTGAATCGCAAACAATTGTCTTCTCTGGTGGACGTGGATATCATATTCACGTTCGCGATGAAAACATTCGAAGGCTTGACCAAGAAGCCCGTAAACACATCGTTGACCATATACTTGCAGAGGATCTCACATTTAGAGATGTGACATTCAAAAATCCAAATGTGTCTGGAGAGGTTGCATCAGTTAGTAAACCAGTTACACTAAAATATAATGGCGGGTGGGGGAGACGTGTCCATAATCATCTCGTTGAAATTCTTGAAGAAGTTGATTCAATGAATAATGAAGATGCTATCGATCTGCTAACAGAATATGACAATATTGGAGAAAAGAAAGCATCAACATTACTTTCTATTATGGATTCTTCCGAAAAAGCAGTTAGAAACGGGGATGTTCGGATAGCTAGTGAGATAAAAGAATTTGTTCGTCTAATAATTCCTGAAACTGTTGAAAAACATACAGCGGCAATTGATGACCCTGTGACTACAGATACACATAGACTTATCCGTATTCCCGGGAGTCTGCATGGGGGAACATCGCTCAAAGTAGTTGAATTGGAGCCTGAAGAATTACACGAATTTAATCCACTTATTGATGCAATACCTGAGACCTTTAGAGGAAGCAATATTGACATTTGTGTTGAGCAAGATGTTGACATTGAGTTAGACGGAAACAGTTATTCACTGGAAGCAGGTACAAAAGAAAGAGTACCAGAGGAGTTAGGAGTGTTTTTAATGAGTCAGGAATCAGCACGAAAAGCCTGACTCTTCACCCGTCACATTCACACCGTTAGCGCAGTGAAATAGTTGTGAAGCAAAAAAATAGAGAATAGACGAATCAGTCGGTTAATCGCGGAATTAACAGGCAGCAGTTAACAGTTCGGACACGTTTAACCCTACACCCCAACTACGAATAAGACAGGAACTTCCACCTCCCTTAGAGGTGGTACTCGCCTACGAAAAACAATGAGCGAACAAAAACTAACTACAGACGAAGTGACGCTCCCCATCAAGCGAACTGATGAGGATACTATTGAGGATCGACTTACAGCTAACGCGTACCACAACATTCTCCCTGCCCGATATCTTCGGAAAGACGAGAATGGTGAACTCAGAGAGTCACAGGAAGATCTGTTTCCACGGATTGCAAAAAACATCTCACTTGCTGAAGCAGTATATGAATCTAAAAAACAGGATGTAGATGTTTACGTTACACCAGATCAGGTCAAGCCTGAACATCCACGACGAGACGAACTAGCCGCAGAAGTATTCGGTAAAGGAATCACTGTTGAAGATGATGTTGAGACTCTGTTGACAGAATATAATGTTAACAAGTTCTCGTATGATACAGTTGTTCCCGAACTTCCTGAAGAAATTCGTACACACGTTGAAGATACACGTGAAGAGTTCGAAGAACTGATGTCACGGTTGAAATTTATGCCGAACAGTCCGACACTTATGAATGCCGGTGACGAATTACAGCAACTTTCGGCCTGCTTTGTGATGAGTCCTCGTGACGATATTACCCATATTCACGAGACAGCAAAGAATGCCGCAGAAGTATTCCAGTCTGGTGGAGGTTGTGGGTACGGATTTTGGAGACTTCGACCGTATGGTGATTCTGTTGGTTCTACTGGTGGAATTGCTAGTGGGCCTATCACGTTCATGCGTACGTACGACCAGCTCTGTGAGACTATTGCTCAAGGAGGCGCACGCCGAGGTGCCCAGATGGGTATTATGCGAGTGACACACCCCGATATCATCCAGTTTATCCACGCCAAAAACAAGGATGTATCTCTCGCTCACACACTCCGCCTCAACGACCCGGACGACTTTACTCACAATCTCTTTGTTGATGCTCTTGACGAAGCACGTGAGTTGATTGACGATGATGGAAAAGTACCTAAATTCCTTCGTAACGCAGTGGAAGGCCACCTCTCTAACTTTAACATCTCTGTGGCTATCACAGATGAATTTATGGAAGCTGCACTAAACGGCGAGGATTTCACTATGATTAATCCTCGAACTGAAGAGCCTCATATTGCGACTGAAGAAACCAAAGAACTCTACAGTCGATTCGATCTTGGCCACGAGATTGAGGTTGGTGAAGAACTTACACTTCCTGCCGAAGAACTCTTGAATCGGATTGTTGAAGGCGCTCACGAAAATGGCGAGCCCGGTGTCGTATTCCTTGACAAGATTAACGACGACCATTCATTCGACGTTGAGAGTACTCCCGGAGGTACATCTTCAAAGTATGAGATTCTTGCCACAAATCCATGTGGTGAACAGCCGTTGATGGAATATGAAGCATGTAATCTTGGACACATCAACCTCTCAACTCTTGTGGATACAGACTCACCCGACTGGAGAGTATGGCGAGAGGAAAACTCTGAGTTTGACATTGATGAAGCTGTTGAAACCTTCCTTGAGGAAGCCATTGACTGGGATGAGCTTGATAAACGTATTACTCTCGGAACACAATTCCTTGAGAACGTCGTTACGATGTCTGATTTCCCCGTTGACAAGATTGAAGAAACTGTTCGAGATAACCGTAAAATTGGGCTTGGTATTATGGGACTCGCCCAGATGTACATCCAACTCGGTGTGAAATACGGGACTGAAGAAGCAAACGAAATCGCTGGTCATGTGATGACCCATATTAACCAGCAGTCAAAACAGACTTCCCACGAGTTGGCAAATGAACGGACATCATTCAACAATTGGGAAGATTCAAAATACGCTAATCCAACGGCGTACTCTGAATGGTTTGAGCGAATGACCGGTGAAGATGCTGATGATTATGAAGACGGGTACGCAATCCGTAACCACAATACAACCACTATCGCCCCAACAGGTACCACCAGTATGGTGGGTAACACAAGTGGTGGGTGTGAACCTATCTACAACGTCGCATACTTCAAGAATGTCTCTGATGATGTTCAGGGTGACGAGATGCTTGTTGAGTTCGACGATTACTTCCTGCGGACATTAGAAGAAAATGGGCTTGATGTTGATGCTGTCAAGAAAGAAGCCGAAGAACAGATGAACAATAATGAGTTCCGTGGAATCGACGGTCTCTCAACAGTTCCCAACTCGATTGGTGAATTGTTCGTCACAACAGGCGATCTCGCTGCAAAACAGCACGCAGAGATTCAGACTGCACTTCAAAAAGGAGTTGACAGTGCAATTTCAAAGACAGTTAATGCTCCTAACGATGCTTCGATGGAAGATGCTAAGGATGCGTTCGAGTATATCTACAAGAACGGCGGTAAAGGAGTGACGTACTACCGTGATGGAACGCGTTCAAAACAGGTACTCACAACACGTGCCCAGAACACTGAGTTCTCAGATATGGATGAAGACGAAGTTATCGAAACTATCGTCACACAGATTGAGGAAGTATTCGGTGGAATAGATCAGTTCTTCGAGCGTGAAGAGATCGAAGCACAACTTGACGAGTCTGATATTGCTGTCATCACTGGTGATGTAGAACAGAGTGGCACTTCTCTTGATGATATCGTACCAGAAGTTGGTGAAGACGGATATGCAGAAGTCCGACCGCGACCAGATTCATTGAATGGAATCACTCAGCGGGTTGAGACTGGATATGGAAAGATGTACGTCACAATTAACGAGGATACTGATGGTCGTCCATTCGAACTGTTCGCCAATATTGGCCACTCTGGAGGGTACACTAACTCTTTCACAGAAGCACTTGCAAAGGTTATTTCAACAGGACTCCGAAGTGGAGTTGACCCCGTTGAGATTGCACAAGAACTGCAAGGCACTCGGTCACCCAAGATTGCTTGGGACAAAGGTGAAGAAATTCAGTCTATCCCTGACGCTCTGGGAACAGCTCTCCGACGCTATCTTAACGATGAAATCGAAGGGAACTACCCTGAACAACAGCGGTTGAATGATGTCGCAATTGAAGATACAAAGGAAGTTGAGGTAACTGAGTCACAGAATAGTGATGATGGTGATGCTGTGATGGATGCTATCGATCACGGTGAAAATCCTGAATGTCCTGAATGCGGTAGTCTCTCGTTGTATTACTCCGAAGGGTGTAAAACATGTGAGAGTTGTGGTTGGTCGGAGTGCTGAGTATTAAGACGCAAAACAAACCACAAGTTTTATAATGGTGTGCGTTAAATCTTGTAGCAAGAAGATGACGCTCACCGTCAAATCAATCGAGAAGCGTGATGCCGGACGTGGAATCGCTGCCATCCCTGAACACATTCTGGACGAGCGTGGCATCAGTCGTGGTGACCACATTGTTATGGAATCAAGTGCTAACGGTGGCAAGGCACTTGCACGTGCCTACCCGGGGTACGAAAAAGACGCTGACAAGAACGTAGTCCGTATTGATGGTGATCTCCGTAACCAGATTGGAGTTACTATCGATGAACGTGTTGAAATTGCGGATGCAGATATCTCGAAGGCGCGAGCAGTCAAAATTGCCCTTCCAGAGGATTTTGATTACAAGGGCGATCTCAAACCACACCTTCTGGACAAACTTTCAGGCAGTCCTGCGAAACCGGGGCAAACTATTAACATCCAACTTGGATTTGGAAAGCTCACCGGTGGTGCTGGCCAGAAGGTAACGGTATACTTTGAAGCTACCAAGCCAGATGGTCTAACGGCTATTACAGAGGCTACGAACCTCTCAATTTCTGACAAGCCAGCAGAACACTTCACGGGTAGTGTGAGTTCAAACAGTTCCAGTACGTCTAGTAAGTCCCAGAGCAAGACGACTACGCGGACTACGACGTCTGAAACCCCTTCGTCAGGGTCGACTGAATCGAACGGAATTACGTACGAAGACATTGGTGGTCATGGTGAAGAGTTGGATCGGGTTCGTGAGATGATCGAAATGCCGATGCAGTACCCTGAGATGTTCCAGCGATTGGGGATTGAGCCTCCGCGTGGACTTCTTCTTCACGGCCCACCGGGAACTGGTAAGACGTTGATGGCCAAAGCTGTCGCCAATGAGGTAGACGCAGAGTTCTACAATATCAAAGGGCCTGAAGTGATTGACAGTTACCGCGGAAAGAGTGAAGAGGCAATCCGCGAAGTGTTTGCAGAAGCAACAGAGAACTCTCCTGCAATTATCTTCATCGATGAAATCGATGCTATTGCTGGGAACCGTGAGAATGCTGACCACTCTGCTGATGAACGATTGGTCAACCAGCTTCTGACTGAACTCGATGGTATCGAAGATCGTGGGGAGGTCGTTGTGATTGGTGCAACTAACCGCCCGGACTCAATTGATAACGCTCTCCGCCGTGGTGGCAGATTTGACCGTGAAATCGAGATTGGAGTGCCTGACAAAGATGGCCGAGAGGAGATTCTCGAGATCCACACGCGAAATATGCCTCTTAGAGAGATTCACATTGAAAAGATTGCAGAGGAAACCCACGGGTTTGTCGGGGCAGACCTGAATGCATTGACAAAGGAGGCTGCGATGAATGCTGTTCGTCGCCTTCGTCCTCACATCAATCTAGAGCGTGATACCCTTGACGCATCACTCCTCAACTCACTGGAAGTCTACGATGAAGACTTCGATCGTGCTCTTGATGAAGTTGAGCCGTCAGCAATGCGTGAAGTGTTCGTTGAAGTCCCTGATGTTGAATGGGACGATGTTGGAGGGCTTGAAGATACCAAGCAAGAAATCCAAGAGGTTGTTCAGTGGCCCCTTGAGTACGATTTCTTGTTCGATGAAGCCGATATTGACGGCTCTTCAGGAGTTCTCCTGTCTGGCCCACCGGGGACTGGTAAGACACTACTGGCCAAAGCTGTTGCTAATGAATCTGATGCAAACTTCATCAGCGTTGACGGGCCAGAAGTAATGTCAAAGTGGGTCGGTGAAGCTGAAGAACGCATTCGTGAAGTGTTCGATAAGGCTCGCTCCAATGCGCCGGCAGTCATCTTCTTTGATGAACTGGACTCAATTGCTGGCCAGCGTGGTGGGTCGGGGTCGTCCTCCAACAACGTCACTGAACGCGTTGTCTCACAGATGCTTACGGAACTAGATGGGATGGAGACATCGAAAGATGTGGTTGTCATCGCTACGTCCAACCGTCCTGACCTAATCGATGATGCCCTGACTCGAAGTGGACGGTTTGACCGACAGATCACAATTCCAATCCCGGACAAAGACGCTCGAAAGAAGGTCTTTGATGTCCATATCGATGGGAAGCCTGTTGAGAGTACGATTGATACGGACTGGTTGGCTGACGAATCCGAGGGCCTTGTTGGTGCAGATATCGAGGCAGTCTGCAAAGAAGCCTCAATGCTGGCAATGCGAGACTTCGTTGCGAACAATCCTGAAGAAGGACTCGAAGACCGTGTTGGAGAATTTAGCGTCCACAAAAAGCACTTTGAAAATGCACTTGAAAAAGTCGAGCCAAGTGTTGATGAAGACACTCTGCGAGATTATGGCCTTGATGACTCCACAGACATCAACCAACCCTCTCCGTTTGAACGGTAGAATTGGCTGTTGATTTCGTGGTAGTTTTCCCGACGCGGTTGTTACTGGTATATTGTGCGAGAGATCACAAATAGTGGATGGATCGAAGTAATTACCGGATGTATGTTTTCTGGTAAAACAGAGGAAATGCTCCGAAGGCTTAGACGTGCAGAAATTGCAGATGAGAAAGTCTGTACTTTTACACCAGAATTAGATACACGCTACGGCGATGATGTTCTTGGTTCTCATGCTGGTCGAACGTGGGAGGCAAAACCAATCGATTCCGAACACCCTGAACAAATTCTTGAAGAAGTTGAAGACGAGTTTGTAGTTGCTATTGACGAAGCTAATTTCTTTGATTTATCACTTTGTGATGTCTGTGAAAAATTAGCAGAAGGGGGGCACCGTGTTATCGTTTCTGGCACAGACCAAACATTCCGTGGTGAGCCTTTTACTCCATTACCTAGACTAATGGCTGTCTCTGAATACGTTGACAAAATGACGGCCATCTGTACTCAATGTGGTGAACCTGCAACGCGTAATCAGCGTTTGATCGATGGTGAGCCTGCACGTGAAGATGCGCCAACAATTCAAGTCGGTGGTGATGAACAATACGAAGCTCGTTGTCGGAACTGTCATATTCTAAGACGGGGATAATTTACTGTTGTATTTCTCCTTCATACGAAGAGTTCAAACAGTTACCAAATAGAGTTTATTTATGGGTATCCTCACCACTCCGTTTGAAGAATTAGATGATGACGAACAAATTATTGCACAACACCTCATCAATCGTCTTCATGAAGTAGATACTGTGTTCAACGACCTACACAAACGGACAGAGAAAATTGTCCAAGATAGTGCCAGAATGGAGAAACTTCGAGAAGAACTTGACAGCCTTAATCAAGAAGAACAATACCATATTCCAGATAAGGCTGTTACACGGTTAGTGAAACAAGCTCAGCAACTTGATGGTGAAAGTAAAGAGACAGTCGCTCTGGCAGAGCAAGCACAAGTTGTCTACCAGTTTTACGTTCAAGTTGCTCAGTCTATGGAATCTGAATCATTGACTCCAGAAGAAGCGATTGAGAGAATCAAAGATGTTGAGGACAAAATTGAGTGGATTGATGAGACAGATGCAGATTTCAGTCAACTAACAAAGGAACAAGAATCTTAATTTGAACGGTTACCTTCGAACTATTCTTTCGATTGTTACCCGTGTGAGAAGTAGAATACCAACAATAGTCGGCGCACCAGCGGCGACGGCGAGTCCTCCGGGCATTCCAATCGAACCTGATTGAATAGCAAGTACACCCATCATTTCAGGAGCAATGTCCAAGAGAATTTCACCTAATTCATTTGGAATTGGAATGCTACTTGCGCCTGTAAGGAGAATCCAGAGGCCAGAAATTGCCATTACAGTCAAGGAATAATCCCACCAGAGTGGCATAACTCTGTACGCCTTCACATAACGATAATACCAGACGTACCGTGTAACAGCAGCAAATCCAAACAAGAATCCAAGAACTAGACTGGATACCATCACGACTGCAATTACACCATTTAGAACTGCCCCGCCAGCTAATGGGCCAAGGTTGAAGCTGATATCAGTCCATACACCAACAGGAAGATCACCATTCAAAATATTTGTGACTGCTGCATAAGGGTCAAATCCACGCTGGGCGGCGTACCCAAAGAGTAGCAATCCAATTCCATTAATAACAACAGTAAGACCTGTGTAAATTGACGGTTTATTAGCTACATTGATCGCTCCGGGGTTGTTATCTCTCTCTGTATTCATCTGATCGAAAGCGAATACGATGAAAGAGCCAGCAACAATGAACAGCAACCCTGTCCCTGAGAGCATACCAGATACTGTTGGGATAAGTGGGATAGTTACTCCACCTAACGCTAAAATTTCTGCAATCACACTAATCAGAATGAGTATACCAGCCACAGAGCTAATCCTAACTACCCACGCTCGTCTTACCGCACGTGAAACAACGTCATCACTAAGATATTTTTCCGCAAATTCAACTGGTTTTTGTGAAAGCCCAGTGAGTCGATCTTTGAGAGTTAGATTATCAGCTTCATTAGTCTCAGTTACAGGTTTTTCTTTTGGGTCTTCTTTTGGCCGTTCGCGCTGAACAGCGGCTGAAGGGTCTCTGGAACGTGAACTTCCTCTTGCTTTCTCTTTTACACGCTCTTCATACGATTTATACACTGTTTCTGGTTCATCGTCCTTATCTATATATCCAACACCAGACTCATCAGAGGTATAATCTGGTTCTTCCCATTCTTGTTCTTCTTCAGCTTCCTGAGCCACGTCGTCAAAGGAAGCATCTTCGATTTCCTCTTCGACTTCATCGAAAATCTCCTCCGCAGTTAATGTTTCATCACTTGTTTCGAACTCATCGTCAATATCAATAATCCCTTCTTCACCTTCTGTTACATTTGAAACTTGTGCTGGATGTTCAACATCAATCTTGGACGTAATTGTATTGACCCAATCTTCGATATCAGGAAGATCAGCAGGTTTCTCACCAGTATACGCTTTGTGACCATCTTGATTATACCGTTGGCGTTTTCGCGGATCCGTCAAGACATCATACGCATTTCGCAATCTGCGGGCAATATCTTCAGCAGCCCAATGGCTCCATTGATCGGGGTGGTATATTTTGATCAATTGCCTATACGAGCGTTGTATTTCCTGCTCTGGTGCATCTTCCGAGACTCCAAGGAGTTGATAATAAGTTAACCCCTCAGGTGGGAGTGGAAGGTCGTCATCACTCATTTGATAAACAATTGTCAAGCAAATGGCTAAAGACTGCTGGAGTTCAACAAGCCACCACATCCGACACGCAAAAACACCCTCGGAGCAAAATAATATGACGTGGAAGACGAATTGGACGAACTCCGTGAACAATATAGTGATATTCCCTCTGAAGAGGATTTTGAAGAGTCATTAGCAAATCCAGAAACAGTCAAACGACTTTCAGCTATTTCAACATCAACGAGTATTGCGAATGCAGTTTCTCGTCCAACCCTCATAACAGGGACACTTCTCGGACTGTATGTTGTCTTAGTTAAATTACCAGCCGTAGTTATTGATACGAATATATTGTTTCTATCATCGATTTTTGACCCTATCCTACTAATCCTTGTATTTGGATTTGGAGTAGGATGGAGTATCATCGGATTTTCTCATTTGTTGGGGGCTTGGTCGTTTTACAGATTGAGAAAACTCCAAAATTCACCAACTGGCCGTCCAATAAAACACGGACTTAGAGGTTTATTTGTTTTTGTAAACGGCCTCTTCATTATTTCATTCGGTGTCTTGTTCGTGTGGATTTTCATCAGTCTTTGAACGCGTTGGTATTTTACTCTGGCATAAACTATAGTGAGTGTGATGAGTGTCAAGAAAAAACAGTCTACTGAACGCCTCTATACCCCTGATACTATTCATCATATTCTCAGAAATAAACGCAGGAGGGCAGTTCTGTTTTACTTGAAATATAATGATTCGACTGTAACAATGAGAGAACTTTCAAGAGAAATTGCAGCATGGGAATCAAATATTGAACCAGAACAGGTTACCAGTAGTCAACGAGAGCCAGTGTATGTATCTCTTCACCAAACACATCTTCCCACACTTGATGAACACGGTGTTATAAATTACAATAAAGACCGTCAAACTATTCAGATAGACGATGGGATGAATCAATTTACACAATATGTTGATCCCGTTAATACACAAGAAAATATTGGCTCTCTTATCGATGAACCACGTACTGTATACGCTGGTATTGAACGTGATGAGTTGGATGAAACCAGACTAAATCAGGTACTTCAGTACCTCACTCCAACAATTGATCGCAATGAGAAATGGAGTACGTATTATTTATGTTCTGCTGTCATTGGCGGTATACTAATCTTCCTTGCCAGTCCTTTAACCACACTCAACTTTCCAATGATTGTAGCTGCAATTATTCAAACAGGACTGGTTTTATCACTTTCATTTGTCCACATATTTGTTGAAGCGGAACCCGAAGAAGTGGCTAGTGCTGAAGAAATGTTCCTTGGAAACCTTCGTCCAAACTGGGCTGAAGATAACGATTGACACCATTATCTTGATTATGAGGATTCTCTTTGTTTGAATATTGATAGACGCCGGCTAACAGGTTTTTATGTTGGTAGCGGTATATATCGTACCAACTGATGGCCCAAATGAGATTTCTCCACACAGCTGATACACACCTTGGATATCAGCAATACCACAAGCCTGAGCGCGAGCAGGACTTTATGGATGCTTTCCGTCAGACGATAGATGCCGCAATCGAGAACGACGTTGATGCTGTTATCCACGCTGGTGACTTATTCCAGAATCCTGACCCAGCTCCGTATATTCATAGTGCTGTTCTGAAACAACTGAATCGACTTGGTGAAGCAGACATTCCCTTCCTCTCCATTGTCGGTAACCACGATAGAGCTACGCGTGGGCAATGGATTGACCTATTTGAAGAAGCCAGTTGTGCGATTCACCTTGATTCAGAGCCTACTATCATCGGAGATGTTGCTATTTATGGTATTGATTATATGGGCCAAGGTCGGCGTCAACAACTTGATTATGAATTTGAAGAGTCAGATGAAGTAATTTCAAACATTCTTGTTGGTCACGCCCAGTTCGCTCCCCTTACACCCGGGAATTGGGATCTTCGAGAAGTACTTAATCAATCTAATATTGACTTTGATGCTGTCTTACTTGGAGATGAACACGACCGGATTGAAACAGAGATATTTGAGACACCAGTTACGTACTCAGGTTCAACAGAGAGAACAGCAACAGACCAGCAGAAACCTCGTACGTATAATATTGTCACAGTTGACGGTTCTAAAATCAATATTGAAGCAAAAGAACTCGACACACGACAATTCGAAGTTATGAATATACAACTTCCTATCGATAAGGGTCTTGAATACGTCCAAGATCAATTATCTGAAAAAGATATCGAAGATGCCGTTGTGCGTGTGAATATTACCGGAGACGGAGAACGTGTGTCACCCAGTACAGTCGAACAGTATCTACAAGATGAATGCGGTACATTCTATGCTATTGTTAAAGACGACAGAGAGTTCGAACGTGAACAAATCGAAATTGATGTTACATTTGCTGATCCAGATGAGGCTATCGTTGAACGGATTGAAGAAGTTGGATTGAGTGCTACAATTCGTGATTTGGAAAGAGATATTCGAGATGAAAATATCGCTAAAACAAATTTACGACAACGAGCAAAAACAGAAGTTGGTGATGTATTAGAAGATTCACCGGAATCATTAGAGAGACCTGAAATTCAAGATGCTGGCAGTGAAGAAAATGAGTCTACAGAAGCTGATGATTCGGATGCGACTGATGATGTTGCTGACGATAGTTCTACTACAACACCTGACGCTGAAACAGGAGAAACAAATAGTGAGGAAAACACTACTGACAATAGCAATAGTTCAGACGAATCAGGTGTAACCCTTTCTGACTTCACGGAATAACCCGTGTCGCTGATCTTTAATACCGTACAGTATCTAAAATAGAGTAATTAATGCAGTTTGACCAACTCGAAGTCGAGAACTTCAAATCCATTTCTCAAGAGAGTGTTAATTTTGGTAATGGAATTCTCGTAATGCACGGAGAAAATGGTGCGGGGAAATCTTCGTTTTTGGAAGCAGCATTTTTCGCCCTATATGGGAGCAATGCGTTACCATCACATAGTAACTTGAATGATATCATCAAGACTGGGGAAACCTATCTTCGTGTGATGCTTCGTTTTCGTCATGGTGGTGAAGACTATCTTATTGAACGTGAGTTGATTGACAGAGGGAATGGAAGTCCTGATCACGAGTGTGTGTTTGAAACAAAAGATGATATTATCAATGGTGTAACAGCCTCTGAACATGCTGTTGAAACACTATTGAATATGGATGCTGATTCATTCCTCAACTGTGCATATGTACGACAAGGAGAAATTGAACTTGTCGATGCAACACCAGCAGAGCGAGAAGAGATGATCGACCGACTTCTTCATTTGGGGATGTTTGAGACCTATACCGACAGGGCAAACAAAGTCCGCCTTGGAGTGAAAAACCTCCGTGAAGAACGTGAAGCCCTCCTCAACGATGTTAAAACAGATATTGATAACCTAGAAGAACAAGATCTTGAAACTCAACGTAGTGCCATCATTAGTGAAATTGACCGTCTTGAAACCAAACGGTCATCGAAAAAAGATGAATTAGAATCGCGTGAACAAGAGAAACAAGAAGCAGAAGATGCTATTGAACGCCTTAGTAAAACCAAAGACAGAATTGAAGAGTTGAATGGAGAATTAACAGAGGCTAAAGAAAAACTGGAAACATCCCGTGAAAAACGTCAGAAACATCATAAGGAGTTCAAGAAGCAGAAAAAACGCCGCAATGAAATAATTGACTCACTCAACACTTCCCTCCCACACCTTGAGATCGGTTTGAAGGCCGCTGAGAGCCTCCAGAACCCGACGGGTATGTATGATGTGGATAATGTCGAAAATAAACGCGAAAGCCTACAGAAGCGGTCTAAAGAAGTCTCAGAAGAAGCGATGGATAAACGCTCTAAAAAGAAGTCGCTTGAAAATGACATCGAAGACCTTCGTGAGTGGGCAGAACAAAAAGAATCTAATGCAGATAAAAAAGACAAAAAGGTTGCATCAGTCAGAAGTGAGAAATCTGATTTAGTCGATAGAAAAGAAGGCGTTGAAACTGAAATAGAATCCGTTCGACAAGACATCAAAGAACAGAAACGAGAGTTTGAAAGTGAAGATTTTGACTTTGGTAATGCAGTTAGCCAACGAGAACGCGTTGAAGAAAAACTCGAAAGTATTCAGAGCGAACGGAATGATATTGAAAAAGAACTGTCGACAGCTGAAGACCAACTAGAACAAGCAGATGAGTTGCTTGATGAAGGAAAATGTCCAGAATGTGGCCAAGATGTTGATGGTTCTCCTCACGTTGAATCAATTGAAGAATACCGCGATCGAGTTAATGATCTTCAATCAAAACTCAGTAGAGTAAAAAGTAGTGAACAAGACACAGAATCACGGCTTCAAGAGGTAGACCGGTTAGTCTCTATAGAGGAATCTGTGGATTCGATGGAGTCAACAATTACTCAGAAACAACGTGAAAAGACCGATATTAGTGAGAGAATTGCTGAAAAGAAAGATCGGATAAATGATCTTCAAATAGAAGCAAAAGACCTTCGTGAGACATCTGAATCGCATCTTGAAGATGCTAACCAGAAAGTTGAGATGGTCAATAACCTAGACGAGGAAATTTCAAAGTTAGAAGATAAGAGGTACACAATTGATGATCAGATTGATGACTTTGATTCTGTAATCGAAGATATTTCCACCCTCAACTCAACTATTTCCGAAATTGATCACGCACGTGAAAAACGCGATGGTCTCGATGAGGTTATTGAAGACCGTGAGGAAACAGTTGATGATCTTGCGGAAGAACTCACTGAATGTAGTGATGAATATGATGAGAAGCAATTAGAACAAAAACAAGAGGCAGTTGAGGAAGCATGTGAAGGCATTTCATCATTGAAAGTCGATATTGAACAAATTGAGGATACTCTCAATCAGAAACGTGGGGAGAAAGGACGAGTTGAAGAAAAACAGTCTACACTCAAACGAAAAAAGGAGAAACGCGACACACTAATTCAAGAAGTTGATAGGCTGGAAGATGCAGAAGAACAGACTGAAGACGTTCAATTTATGTATTCATCACTACGCGAAGAACTTAGAGAAAAGAACGTTACTAAATTAGAACAACTATTTAATGAGGTCTTTATGGATCTCTATCAGAATGACACCTACGAGCGTATTGCGATTACAAACAATTATGAGATTACTATCTACGACAAAAGACAAGGTGAACTTTCACCAAAAATGCTATCCGGTGGTGAGAAAGTGATGTTCAATCTGGCTCTCCGGTGTGCAATTTATCAGTTGCTAGCTGAAGCAGGTGAAGGAAATAACGCTCGGGATACTCTTCCACCACTTATTCTTGATGAACCAACAGCGCACCTAGATAACTCCCACGTAACCCAACTAACAGAAGTGGTCAAACTAATGCGAGAATTAGGCGTAGATCAAACTATTGTTGTCTCTCATCAGGAAGAAGTAGTAGCCACATCAGATATGTCGTATCGAGTGCGATTAAACACGACAACAAATTCATCAACGATTGAGACTGCCACCTCTGTTTGGTGATTTTCCGGCTGCTTTCCTGAAAACAGAGAAGGATTTTAGCGTGTAAATGATAATAGGAAATGAGTGATTGTAGACTTATATATAATTCTTGGATTGATTTCCGGTTTTATTTGGGGCGTTTCAGTCATCCTCGATAAGTACTGGGTGATGGAAGAAGTTGAAAATGATATTCTTGTCACTGCTTCATCAATAATTATAGCACCTATACTCGCTTCCCCACTACTTTTTCTGACTGATATAGGGATACCAACGTGGAGAGTACTTGGAGTTTCACTGGTCTTTGGAATGTCCTATACTGTTGGATTATATTTTTACGTTCTGTCACTTCGTCAAGAAGATGCTTCAGTAGTGTCACCAATGTTCCGGTTGTCGCCAGTTTTCACCGTGATTTTGACTGCTGCTTTTCTTAATCAAATTCTTGATACTGATGTCTATCTTGGAATTGTTTTCGTCTTGGCTGGAGTGTTGATGGTAACTATTGAAAGGAAACATCTTAGATTTGAATGGACAACAATATGGAAGGCACTTTTGTTTGCCACTATCTCAACATTTATTTTTGCCGTCGGGAATGTGATTTTGGAGATTGCATTAGTTGAAGGTGGAGCAGTTACAGTGTTCTACTGGTCAAGGTGGGGTGGAGTGATTCCCCTGATATTGTTTCTTCCATCAAAAACATTCAGACAGCCATTCGTTGACTTTGCCCGTGATCCTCTAGGAAATGGAGCTGTTTCAATGGGTGTTTCAAAATCTTTAGAGGTAGTTGGATCGCTCTTTTACGTGTTTGCAACTTCTCTTGGCCCTGTAGCAGTAGTTTCTACCCTTGCAGCACTTGAGTCCGTATTTGTGATAATTATTGCAGCGGTACTATCAATATGGTCTAAAAATGGTGTTTCACATAGCCGTATGACATTACTGAAACGGGGTATTGCGTCTGTACTCGTTGTAATTGGTGTGGCACTCATCAGTCTGTGAACTCACTTTATACAAAATTGGAAGGTTGTTTCAGGTACCAGAGATAATTTGTATTCAATAATGGCCGGCAGAACATCATTGCCAGAACCTCCAGAAACTATACCACAGTATATTGCTGATGGATTATGTCGACAGAAATCAGAAGAGCTAGATGAAATCATACGCTATGCTGAAGAATTGATTGAGGCAAGAAGTAAAGCACCAACTGTAGAGGACGTTGAAGAAGGAGATAGTGATATTATGGAGGTTGATCGAAAAGACGGGTATACAGAGGTCATCAAGAAAGTTAATTGTGGTAAAGATTGTAATGGGTGTCCCCACGGCCCATATGTATACCGCGTTCGATACTCTCCTAACGGACTGAAATGGGATTATCTTGGATCACTACATGATATTACTTGATTGAGATAGAACACGCGCAAGCACTATATCGTAATCGTGCCTAATGTTGAGACGACTTAATGATCTCTGTGCAGGAATTATCGAAGCGTTACGGAGACGTGACAGCAGTTGACTCATCTTCATTTACTATTAACAGAGGAACTGCTATGGGCATTATTGGCCCAAATGGTGCTGGAAAAACAACGACATTGAAAATGCTCACAGGCCTTCTGACACCCACGAATGGATCTGCAACAATTAATGGTATCCCTGTTGACGATGAGCGCGTCCACGAAATAGTTGGCTTTCTCCCCGAAGAAAATCCAGTATATGAAAGAATGACTGGAATGTCATACTTGATGTTCTTCGCTGATATCTATGGAGTCCCCCGGGATGTGGCCCAAGAACGCGTCAAAACAATCCTTGACAGACTTGACTTAGAAGATCGAGAACGTCGGATTGGAAATATGTCAAAAGGAATGACTCGAAAGACGCTCATTGCTCGTTCATTAATTCACGATCCAGAGGTCGTGATTTATGATGAACCGGCTAGTGGTCTTGACCCGGTTACTACAAATGAAATTCTTACTTTTATTTCTGATCTTCAAGAAGAAGGAAAGACAGTAGTATTCTCTGCTCACAATCTTCACCACGTTGAACAAGTCTGTGATACGGTTGTAATGATGTATGATGGAAGTATTGTGGCGAGTGGTTCTCTTGATGAAATTCGTGAAAAATACGCTGACCCCACATATGAAGTAGTATCTACTGAACCCTTCGGTGGAGCAAAAGAAACTAAAACAGGAAATTACCGCACATCTTTTGATTCAATTGAAATGGTTAATGAAGCTAAGAAAGAGATTTCAGAAGGTGATGGGCATATTATTTCCGTTCAAACAGTCGGTACGACGCTTGAAGATATCTTCCTTAGCGTAACTGAATCTCAATAGAGACAATGAGCCAGAAATTTTCAAAATTAAGACGAACACTTCGAATTTCTCGGTGGGAAATTTCATCAAGTTTACCACCACTCACACGTAAAACAATAGGCATCACTATCGTAGCACTTGTCCTGTTAACTACAATTAGTATTGGTGCTATTGCATTCGGTTCCTCTTCTTCAGAGGAGATGTATACAGTTGGTGTTGATAGTGATAGTCCATATTATGATGTAGCTCAAGAAGGTGAAGCGTTCCAGACTGAAGAACCGTCATTAAACGCCCTCAGAGAGGGAGAGCAGGATATTCTTGTAGAAGATGACAATGTATACATATCAGGTACAGAACGAAGTAACGCGGCTGCAACAGAATTTAGAATAGATGTGAGAGCACACAATGATCGGATGCTTAATGAAGCAGGAGGTGACGACGCAGCATACCCGGTCTCTATGACAATTCGGTATGTATCCACAACGGACGGAGTTGGTGATATTGATAGTGATGGTATAGACATTCAAGAGGAAGAAGGTGGCGGAGTAACTAGTGAAAATAATGAACAAGATGATGGAGGCTTTGTCTCAACTATTCAGAATGAACTACATGAAGCCTTTGCATTTGATGGAGCAACAACCGCAAATACACCGGGAGAACTACAACCGCCAGTTCCATTCCAATCGTTGATTCTCTCCCTATTTTTCCTAATACCACTTAATTTTGTGGCACAGGCATACGGGAGTAGTCTGCTTCGAGAACGAGTGAATAACCGTGGAGAAATGTTGTTGTCTTCCCCCGCTACAAAATGGGAAATTATAGCAGGAAAAACACTTCCATATATTATTGCAATCACACTGATTTCATCATTTGTATCTCTCCTATTCGGTGGTGGGATACTTGCTGTGCTTGCAATTGTCCCTCTTGGTATAGCGTTACTCGCGGGTGTATTTACAGCTGCGATGTACTCACGATCATTCAAAGAACTAACATTCATCACTACGTTCCTTAGCGTCGGCGCGATCGTGTACGCGTTCGTTCCAGCAATGTTCACAGATGTTCACCCAATCTCATCTATATCTCCACTAACAATTGTTGTCCAATCAATAGAACCGGCGACAACAGTTGGCCTGAACGAATTTGTGTTCTCTTTCACACCATTAGCTGTGTTAGCGGTGGCAGTATATGCTCTTGGAGCGGGATTATACCGTGAAGAAGACTTGTTCGCTCAACGAAGTATTTCACAGAAAGTATTAGACTCACTATCTTCGTTCGGAGATAACTATCGTCTTATTCCACTCTCTTTGACTGCCCTTATGCCAATTGTGTTTGTCACACAACTCCTTCTTATTGCAGTCCTCTTTGCAGTGCCTGCGCCGTACAACATTTTAGCATTATTTGTTGCAATTTCTATCATTGAGGAATTAGCAAAGAGCCTTCCAATTCGAGCAGGAATGGAACGGGGGATATTCAAATCTAACATTAAAACTGCACTCATATGTGGTGTCCTTTCTGGTTTCTCATTTTTCATCTTAGAAAAAGTGGCTGTATTTGCTCAGATAGTTGGTATGCATCAATTAGAAATTGGTCAAGCTGCTTTCCATGGATCCTTTTCAGCATTAGAAGTTGGTGCTGGGTCTGTCGGACTGTTGGCCTTATTTGCCCCTGCTGTGCTTCATATGTTTACGACATCTATTGCTTCAATTGGGGCATCAAAAACCCGGAGTGCATACCTGATTGCGTTTGTGATAGCAGTAGCCGTCCATACACTCTATAACTTAACCGTGGTGATTACCCTTGGATAAAAACAAATCAGATTCGAAAAGCTGGACAGAGAAGATTAACCAATTTGATCCAAGAGCAACAATTGCTCTTCGTGATCTCTCTAAATTAAAAGTAGAGAAAACAATTGTAATGGCACTTATTATTCAATTCGCTATTGCTGCCTTTTCATCTATCCTTGTCTTCGGACTTGTTGCAGTATATGATACTGGCACAGAGGATACACGTGTAGGTATAACTGGCGAAGCGACTGATAAAGTTATTATGCACGTGGAGCATGCAGACGGTGTTGAAGCATTTGAATTTGAAGATGGTGACTCAATCTCAGAAGGTGTTAGTGAAGGTGTGATAGAAGCTGGAGTGATTGCAGAGTATGACGGTGATGGTTTACACCTTACAATAGCCATACCTGATGAAGACTTAGCCACAACAATGATCGTTACACAACTTCAAGGAGTAACAGAAAATATTGAGAATGAACAACGTCAACAGGTTGCTACAGATTATGATGTTGACGTTCTATCATACCCGGATGACCACTCATCCAATCCGTACTATACGTTCACGTACACAGTACTCATTCCTCTCCTCATTTTCCTTCCAATTTTCATTAGTGGGAGTGTTGTAGTAGACTCGATTACTGAAGAAATAGATCGTGGGACGCTACTATTCCTTGAGACATCACCAGCAGACTTAGAAGGCATTCTTGATGGAAAATCAATCGCTGCGACGATATTGGCCCCTGCACAAATTGGACTGTGGATTGTACTACTCTATATTAATGGTATTGTGATTGAACAACCGCTTTGGATACTTCTGTATGCGACATCTATCACAATCGGTATTACTGCGGTTGGAGTTTGGATTAGTCTCGTACTTAGAACTCGTCAACATTCCCAATTAGCATACGCTGCAACACTTGTATCTGCATTTAGTGTTCTTTCGATTCTTCCGCAGTCACCCGCAAATATCGTTGCTAGACTATCAACAAGTAGTGCGACGGTTGAAACGTATATATTTATTATTTTAACCACAGTCATTTGTGTAGGTATCTACGGTCTTGTTCGTCGAAATGCAACCAACAGGGATCGATTTGTCGCCAAATGAACTGAGTTTTATTATTTAATTGTTGGTCAAATGTAGAAAGGCTGCAATCGAAGTATTAACCCTCATCAAGAAGAAATAGTGAGTATGACCGACGAACTCCTTAGTGAAGCTGGTGAAGAACTCAAAAAAGATGCGGTTGAGGCTATTGAAAGTGCTGAAAACGCTCTCCCAAATATCTCGGTAGATTCTGATAGCCTTACTGAATCTCTAAGCGAAATTAGTACTCGATTCGATAATACTGATGTTCTATCACACATTCATGAGGCAAAGAAAAAGATGGTTATTGGACAGCGTGCCGGCGTTATTGATGAAGACGATAAGTTGGTAGACAGAGTTGAAAATGTAGAAGATATCTCCACGTTAGTCGATAGTATTAGCTCTCAGGCAGAAGAACTCGTAACTGATTTTGAGTCGCTTTCTGTCCGTATGGATGAAGTCAATGATTCATCGTATAGTAGTTCAGATAGTGAATCCGATGATGATAGTTCTAGTAGTGTTGATGAAGATACTGATGAAATCGAAGACACTGATGCCGATACAGAGACAGAGGATAATAAAGAGCAGATTACTGATTATGTTGGGACAGACACCACCGAAGAGTCTGAAGAAAATGAAGACAAGGATGTCGAGTCAGTAGAGGAAGAAGAAACAGAAACTGGCGGTGATGTTGGGACAGTAGATGATGAAGATGAGGAGGATGTTGATGATGAAGATGAGGAGGATGTTGATGATGAAGATGAGGAGGATGTTGATGATGAAGATGAGGAGGATGCTGATGATGAAGATGAAGATACCAGTACAAATACTGGTGGGAGTGTCGGTATGGAGTTGGCTGAACCCCCATCGTACGACGAGTAACTTATGGGGTGAACGCATAAATTATCTAACGTGACAGACGAATCGGTAGCAAATAAACTTCAAAAGAGACGAAAATCATATAATTCTACTACAGATGGTCTATTGATTCCTGTAGACACTTCTATTGTAGATAATGTGTCTTCCAGTACCGGAGTTGAATCATCAGTTCTTTCTTCTGCAATTCAAGAACATCAACAAGATATCCACTCTGATGGAACTGTGTTTGCATACGCCAAACAACTACTGAACAATAATGAGTGCCGATGGTTCCATTGTACGGATCACGAACTATACTTAGGTGTCGATAATGGTGTATGGGAAAGAGAAAAGAGCTGGTTCAATCATACTGACGATGTTTTTGATGCACTGAAAAAATCTCATACAAAAGAAGTAGAAACAGTATGTCAAATAGTTACTGAGCAAAAAATTCCTGATGAGATAGATTGTGGCTATGTAGTTGGAATCCAGTTCCCTCTTGCTTCCACAGCCCAATCAGAAGAAATTACAGTACCGGCATTCAACCTCGCTGAACGAGCAGAGTTTCTTCACAGAGATGCTGGCCTCCCGCCAACACACGCGTCTACATATGTTCTATTCAATTGGCTAACATCTCACGGTGGATTCACCCAATCGAATGCTTTCAGGATGACATCAGATATAATTGGTGTTGAAACTGAAACAACTAAAAATAATATCCATTCTGTTCAACAATGGGAAGAAAACATAGAACAAGTAGTCAATAATATGGCCAATAGAGTCGGTCAATTTGATGATTCACCCCCTGATGTGTTTGGAGCCGTAGCATCTATGGGGATTTCAGATGAGAAGTAGTTCTCCGAGACATTTATCATCTATCTATTGTAATTCTCGGGTATATGATTGAGTTAAACTCTTTTCAAAGAGATATGTTATACGTTATTGTTGGTGCTGATAATCCGACCGGGTTAGAAATCAAACGAACAATTGATAAATATTATACACGAGAAATCAACCACGGCCAACTATACCCAGCTCTAAACAAACTTGAGAATCTTGGATTAGTTCAGAAGCGTACAATCAACCAGAGAAAGAATGAGTACGTACTAACCGAGAAAGCAAAACGAGTACTCAGAGAACGGAGGAAATGGGATGGTGAACAAGCTGAGAACTATCTGTACGATATTTAGGAATCAAAAGAACGCATCAGGATTAATCCATACTGTAAGGTCTTCAATATCTTTTCCTTCGTCTTCTTCACCTTCACGAAGGACACCATATACACCTGTACCACCAACATCAGTATCAAGATCGTCACGGGTAACTACGCGTACATTCTTCACTTCGTCAACAAGCCACCCAATACGTCTTTCCCCCCGTTTAAAATTCTGAGAGAGAACAATAACATCCATCTGGTCAACAACGGAGTCAATTTCAATCGGCCCTGAGACAGTTTGTTGGCGGAGTTGGTTCAATGAATCAGTGAGTTCGTTCACATCGTCCGCATTGATTTTCTCCTCTTTGACTAGCCGAGTGATCGTATTCGTTAAATCATCAAATGTACCACTAATTTCGGCGTCTAACTTCCGTTTTCGTTCAACCATTGCAACATCTTCATTACTCAGAAGGATATTGGTATCCCATACTTCAATTGCAGTATCACGGTACGTCATTACTCCGGCTGCATTCTCGTCTAGATCCGGTGCGTCACTAATTCCACCGGGGACAACTACTTGGTCAACGTGGGTGATCTCCACACAGTAGGTATTCCCCGCGACTTCAAATTCGATGACGCGTGTAGTATCGACCATTCTACTTGATTTTCGCCGTGGAACGTGTAAAACAGTCTCGGGTTTTGGGCGTTATCTTGCCGTCATTCACACCTATTGTTCAACTCAATTTCTTCCAACCGTGGAAATGGGTTAATACTATACCCGCTGGAGAACTACGAACGTGTAGAGAATGGCGACATCGGCTAGCGAAAATGAGTCCGCCGGCGAAGTTGTTGAGGTGGTGCAGTTCCTCCTTGACGGCAATCATTATGCTGTGCGCGTTGATGAAACAGACAGCATCATTAAGCCAAAAGAAACGACTCGAGTACCTCGGTCGGCTGACGCTGTAGATGGAGTGATGGATCATCGAGGTGAAGTTGCTGTCGTCATCGATCTGTACGAAGTATTGGATCTTGAACGACCTGAAGATGTGAGTGATGTAAAGAAGGCTAAGGAGCGTGTCCTTATTCTTGATGACTCGATGGATAATCAAACAGTCGGGTTATTAGCGGAGAACGTTGTTGGGGTACAGTCGTATCCTGATGATGAGTTGCAAACAGAGTTTGAATCAAGTCAAACAGATGTTGTCGAACAGGGCCTAATCAAAGGCGCGTTCGTTTTGACACGCAATAATGAAGAAGAATCAGATGCGGATGAGACTGATGTTTCAGATATTGAAACCCTCGTCATTGAACTAATCGATGTCGAAGAAGTCTTGCGGCGCATCCGAGAAGAATCACGGCTTGATTTCCAACAGACAAAATAAAAAGTAGACCTAAAATATGGATAACCCGTCAAAAATTATGAATCGAACAGAAAATAACGGGCGTAACCCATCGTATAACCGGTGGACTTATTGCGTCCATCGTATAAGAAAAGTGTGAATACCAATCTGCCAACTATGTCAATGGATGTACTCATCGTAGACGATAGCCACTTTATGCGCAACCTGCTCCGGCAGATTCTGGATGAAGAAGACTACAATGTCGTTGCCGAAGCGAAGAACGGACTGGAAGCAGTACAGAAATACAAGAAACATCAACCTGATCTTGTGATGATGGACGTTGTGATGCCGAAATGTAATGGTATCAAAGCGACCGCCGCGATTAAGAAGCTCAATAATGACGCTAGCGTCATTATGTGTACTTCAGTTGGTCAGCGTGAGAAGATGAAACTTGCTGTAAAAGCCGGAGCTGATGGATATGTAACGAAACCGTTTGAAGAACAAGACGTCATTCATACGATTGAAGACGTTGCTGCAACGGGATAACCGACGGCGTATGCGGGCGCCTCTTATCGGAATCCCCGCTTTCTAAGCTACAACTATGACCCTCGTTCTTATCGTTGATGACTCGAAGTTTATGCGAACAGTTCTCAGGAATACCCTGCAGGACTATGGTTATAGTGTAATTGAAGCCTCTAACGGCGAAAAAGCCGTTAAGACCGTGAAAGAACGAAACCCCGATGTAGTCACTATGGATGTAGTGATGGGGGAGATGAACGGTCTAGAGGCAACACAGAAAATAATGAAAGAGAATCCTACACCGATTCTCATGCTTTCTGCACACACTATTCAAGGGGCTGATATTACACTTGAGGCTCTCAAAAAAGGTGCTGTTGACTTCATTAGTAAACCGGGAGGAAAAGAATCTCCGATTACTGCTGTTGAATTCGGAGATGGATTCATCGACACAGTAGAAGCAGTTTCTCAAGTCGATGTAAGTGAAGTCGCACGGACAGCACCTGATGTCGCAGGCAAAGGTAAACCAAACGAAATCGACGTACCCGAGCCTAGGACTCCAAGTCTTGAGATTCCGGCTAAACCTTCTTCAAAACCAGATAGTACGCAAGAACAACGAGATACTGTAGAACAGGACAATACAGTTCCAGATTCAATTCCAACGATAGTGATTGGCGCATCAACTGGTGGGCCGTCTCTCGTTGAAGACACAATTAAAGAACTTCCCGCTGAACTCAACGCACGCGTGTTCGTCGTTCAACATATGCCGGAAGGGTTCACCACTCGGTATGCCAAACGACTGAACAAAGTAACCCTTGGGTTTGACGTTGTTGAAGCCGCAGAGGGAATGAGTGTTGAAGCGAATACAGTCTATGTTGCTCCCGGTAACAAGCATATGACTGTTTCCGAAGATGGAACAACTATTGAAACAAGCCCATTAGGAGATAAACAAACAACATCGATAAATGAAACACTTTATTCAATTGCTGATACATATGAACCTCCTATTGTAGTTGCCTTGCTTACAGGAATGGGTGATGATGGATGTGCCGCCCTCGACGCCATTAAAGACGCTGAGGGGTACGTTATTGCTCAAGATGGCGAAACAAGTCCTGTTTTTGGAATTCCCCGAAGAGCTATTCAAACGGGAAACGTTGATACAGTCTTGAGCGACTATAAAATAGCGAAAGGAATCGTTGAAGGAATTGATTCCTATCAACGGTGATCACCAATGAGTAATGGATTTGCCGACGCCTTCATTGAAGAAGGCAGGGAACACCTAACAGAAATCGAGAATAATCTCATCGCCCTCGAAGACAACTCGGACGATGAAGAGGCAATGAATCAAGTGTTCCGGTCAGCCCATACGTTAAAGGGCAATGCCGGGGCAATGGGATTCGAACACTTTAGCGAACTCGCCCACGAAATGGAAGAAATTCTGGACGAAGTTCGTGGTGACAGCCTTGAACTTACCTCCGAGATTGTCGACGACCTCTTTGCCGCTGCTGACGCGCTGCGCGAAATGCTAACGCAAATTGATGAAGAGGGAGATCCGCAATATATACCTGAAGATGAAATTGAAGCACTACACGCTATCCTTGATGATGGAGAAGATAGTCAGTGTGCAGCTCTCACCAAAGAAGATGAACGCTGTTCACTAAATGCAGATGAAGATAGTGACTACTGCTGGCAACATCTTGAAATCGTAGAGGAAGATGGCGAAGAAGCCATCAAGAGATACGATGATGAAACAGAAGGCGATAGTGATAGTACAGACGCTGAAGAAGAAACAGTTGATCAGAACAACAATAACTCAGAATCAGTTAGTGAAGACCTCAAAGATATTGAAAGTCTAATTGAACTCGTTGTTCCACCTGAAGATACAGCCCCAAATGCTTACCATGTCGTGGTAGAAATTGATGGGGATAATCAGACGGTACTTGAAGCACTTGCAGACGCGTTTGATGTGCTTGCAACACGGCCAAGTCGTGAAGAACTTCGAGGAGAGTATAATGGTTCATTCGCTACTGTTATTGCTGGTAATATTGCATCAGAAAACGATGTAGTTAGTTGGTTTGAGCCAATGTCAGATGTTGCATCTTTGGAAGCAACAGAGATTACTGGACGAGTTGACTGGGCTGAAGAAACAAGTGATACGCGTACTTCTGAACCAACAAGTGAAATTGACGACGATATTGAAATTGAAAATATCGATGATCTTGATGCTATTGTTGGTACTTCTGATTTCGATGAAGTAGAAGATGTTGGTGAAGATGCTGTTGATGACGTAGAACTTGGAATGGATGAAGTTGGGGATGCCGGGACTTTCGACAACGCTCATATCGATAGCGAAGACGAAACTGAAGATGTAGAAGAAGACGAAGAGACAAGCGACAGTTCAGATATCCCTGACAATAAAGGCGCACGGATATTCGATGAACTCTCTGGAGAAGTTGAGCAGGCCGACGGATTCGATGAGATTGAAGCAGAGATGGAAGAGATGGGATTCGGTGAAGAATTCGATGAAATGGACACCGATGAAGAGATTGAGTTCGAAGAACTTGTTGCAGCAGATCCAGATGAGATTGACTTCGAAGAAACTGAAGATGATAGTAGCAGCGGTGGACTCTTTGATAATGCTGCATCTGAAGAGTCAGCAGGCCTTTTCGGTGGGGATGATTCTGATGATGATGCTGATGAAAGTATTGATGTCAGTACATCGTTCGATCTTGGTGATGATGTTGAAGTTGATTCATCCGATGATGAAGATGAAGAGTTGATGGAAACCGGGTTAGATGACGATCCATTCGCTAGTATCACAAGTGAAGAGGAGGAAGATGTAGACCAATCAGAAATTGATGTTGGTTCTTCGTCTGTTGATGAGAATGAGGATGAAACAGACACAGGCGCGAATGAAATCGAAGGGCTTGAAGTAGATACTGGTTCAGACGATATCTTCGGTTCAGAGTTTGATGACACTGAAAGTGTTGATTTCGACGACCTACTCCGCGAAGCCAATGATAGCCGTTCAGAACCATCTGTTGATTCAGAGAGTATTGATTCAATTCGAGTCGATGTCAATCAACTCGACGAGATGTATTCTCTTGTGCAGGAGTTGGTCACAAGTCGTATCAGACTTCGGCGGGCGATTGCCGACGATTCCACGAATGATGAGCTGTCACAAGCGTTTGATGAGCTAGATACGCTTGATATGATTACAACACGAATGCAGGACACGGTAATGGACATTCGGCTTGTCCGACTTGACCGTATTACTGATCGTCTCCCTCGTGTTGTTCGTGATACAGCCCGTGAAAACGATAAAGAGGTCAACTTTGAAATTGAGGGTGAAGATGTCGAACTTGACCGTGCAATCCTCGAACAACTTGGTGATCCATTAATGCACATCGTTCGAAACTCCGTTGACCACGGAATCGAATCGCCTGATGTGCGTGAACAAACAGGGAAACCCCGTGAAGGGACAGTCAAATTGTCCGCACGTCGTACGCGTGACCGCGTAACAATCACTGTTGAAGATGATGGTGGAGGAATTAATCCAAATAAGGTACGAAGGAAAGCGATTGAAGAGGGCATCCTTCCCGAAGATAAAGCACATCAATTCGATGATGACAAAATCCTTGACTTGATCTTCCACCCCGGATTCAGTACAACTGATAATGTCTCTGAGACTAGTGGGCGTGGTGTAGGACTTGACGTGGTGTATACAACTGTACGAAGCCTTGATGGTTCAGTTGATGTTACCAGCAAGTCTGGTGAAGGAACGCAAATTAAAATGCGTCTACCCGTCTCATTGGCTATTGATGAGGTACTTCTCATCGAAGCGGGTAGTGAAGAGTTCGGAGTTCCAATCAAGAATATTTCCGAAATCACCACAATTCACAATCTCGAAGAAGTAAATGGACAACTCTCTCACGTTCACGAAGGTGATGTATACCCTGTCATCGGCCTTGATAATGCTCTTAACACTCCTGAAAAGAGTACAGGAGGCCGCCTCGTTAGAATTGACAAAGGTGTGCGTCAGATTGCTATCCAGTGTGACAACGTTATTGAATCTTCTGAAGTCGTTGTAGAACCGTATGATGGTGTTCTTCGAACCATTCCCGGGTTGAGTGGAGCCGCAGTACTGGGTGAAGGTGATGTGGTGAACATCCTTGACGTTGAACGATTATAGCCCGGTTTTTCTTTTTGAAAGCAGTTAACCCTTTTAGCATCAAGCCCGAACCGAACACTACAAAGCGAGAATTATGTCAGACGGTCGCTCAGCTACGATTGATATCCGCCAAATCAGCACGATTAACAAGCTGGGTCAGGTTGGCACTCAGGGAATGAGTGATAACCTGACAATGCTAGGTAGCGGTGATGCTACTATGGAAGTCAGAAAAATGGAAGTCCTTGACATTGTAGATCGTCATGGTGAACTTCCTGATGACAAGCGTGTTGGTATCCGCGTCCGGATGAACGACGCCCCGGGTGGACACCTTCTTGTGATGTTTCCTCAACAGAGCGCACAGAAGGTGACTGAATTGATGCTTTCAAATACTGTAGACGATATGAGTAGTGTGAGTCAGGAGATGGCTCAGAGTGCAGCAGAAGAACTTGGTCATATGCTCGTCAACGGATTTATTGATTCGTGGGCGGATACATTTGGTCTTGAAGTTGATCACTCTACCCCTAAACTCCTGTACGATCCTACCAGTAGTATCATCAAACGGACGGCAAAAATGGGCAACAATCCGTTGGCCATTATTTTCCACACAACAATTTCCGTTGATGGTGAGAGTGTAGAAGCCGAAGTGTATCTCTTACCAGATACACAAACGTTCGTTAAAATGTTAGATGCAATTGATAGTTCATAAAGAGTACAAACGAACAAAGACGGAGAGAAATAGATGTAGAACTATCAACCGGACAAAATGTTTAACGCTATAGAAGCCAATTGATATACTAAAGGGAGACGATGGAAATTGATCTACGCACGCTCGCACGCTTTCATGAAATGGCCCGTAGAGGAGCTGAAAAAGCGGCGAGTCGCCTTACGGAATTCACCGGTGTTGAAACAGAACTCGGTGTCACCAAAATCAAATTCGTTACAACAAGAGAGATTCAGAGGGAATTTGACGTCGATGTTGAACACGTGTCGGTAAGTACGAATCTTGCTGGTGGCCCCGGTGGCCACTCAGTTGTGGTCTTTGATGAGCCTTCAGCACGAAAATTGACGGATTCAATCTTTTCAGTTATTGACCCGTCAGAATTTGATGAAGCTCAAGCTGCACCTACCAACGGTGATGGTGAAAGTATCGATCTCGAATCAGACAAGACAAAACACGTATCTCCTGAACTCCGTCGTTCAGCCCTCAAAGAACTCTCCAATATGTTGGGGTGTGCTTTCGTTGATGGGTGGGCAGATGTCCTTAACACGGATATCGATGTTTCTGCACCACATCTCCGCTCCGGCAAAAATAGCAAAGATGTATTTGGAAACCTCGAACGCGTTGGCCGAGACACAGAAATTGCGCTAATGTTCGAAAGTGGTGTCAAAGTATCAGATACAGAAATTAACTTTGCACACTTCCTGTTCCCATCAATTGGTGACCTTGAAGAGATGGTTAACGAAAACAGTTCACCAACAATTGATGGGTTTGACTTTGAGAAACTCATTGGATTCGATGCAATGGTTGAGGAAGGAGCTGAAAAAGCCGCTAACAGTATGGCAAAGCTCACAGGATGTGATACCTCTGTAGACATCCGCCACCTCAATTTCGTTCGGATTGACCAACTCTCAAAAGACCTTCCAGTAGAACCACGAATTGGTGTTGCGTTCGAATATACGGGACTCCCTAGTGGTTACCTTCTGTTCCTGTTCAGTGAAGAGTCCGCCAAAGGACTCGTCAATGAAATGCTCCCAAAAGAAACAGATGAACCATTCGGTCAAGCTGGACAAAGTGCCTTACAAGAACTTGGAAATATCCTTTCATCAAGGATTATTGATGGGTGGGCAAATGTACTAGATACGCAAATCGACCACACCCCACCAGAATATGTTCACGATATTGCGCCGGCTATCGTAGACCCAATCGTTGCTCAAGTTGGTCAAGATCAAGAGTACGCGTTCTCTTTCGATACAACACTTGTTGCAGATGATGCAGAGTTTGACTGTGAAATTTACTCTGTTTGTGAACACGGTGATCTTGAGGACGCCCTTCGACAACTCAACCTCGATAGACTTCATCACGCCAACAAATCTGTTGGATTTCCATTGGAAGGAGTCGAACAGGATCCAGACAGTATCGACACTATGAGCGCAAATAACGTCGTATCAGACGGAAACAGTGATACTCAACAAGACGAAGATGTTGATAATGGTGCTGTTGACGTTGATACAGAAATATAACTGGAGTGAGATACAATGGGGTTGCTACCTGACGATTTCCCTGAACTAGGGGAAAATATAACACAGAATAAGAATTCAGATATTCGCCTTGGTATTGGTGAATATACTGTTGTCGAGGAAAATAATATTACTTGCCACGGGTTAGGTTCGTGTTTAGCCATTTTTCTGTATGACCCAGTTGCTGGTGTCGGTGCAGGGATACATACATTACTGCCTTCACAAACCGACCATCCGGGGCAAGAAGTTACTGATGAGGACTCAGATGATGCAACGAGGTTTACAGATGTTGGAATACAAACAATCTATAAAGAACTCACGAACCATCCTGAAGTGAATACTGAGAATATAGTAGCAAAAATGACTGGTGGAAGTGATGTTCTTCGACTCGTTACATTCTCAAATAATGTTGGAAAACGAAATGTGACTTCAGCACGAGAGATGATGAGTGAACTTGAAATAAGAATCACAGGTGAAGATGTAGGTGGAAATAGTGGACGAATCGTCGAATTCAACCCCACTACAGGCGGAGTAATTATCAGGAAGGCGGACGGAAAACAAACTGTAATCTGAAGAGAAGATGGAACTCGATGAAACTGAATTTAGAAAACTGACTCAATTTATTGAAGAAGAATTAGATTTTTCTGTGAGTTATTACAACGAAGAATATCTCAAACGACGGATCAAATCACGGATTCGTCGTAATGACTGCATTGGGGTTAAAGACTATCTTCAATGTGTGAAAAATGACTATGAGGAACAAAGTGATCTTCTTCATTCATTCAGTATTAATGTAACCGGCTTCTTCAGAAATGAGAAAGTCTGGGAAAAGATACAAGAAATACTTCGAAAAGAAACACAAGGCAAAGATACATTTAGAGTTTGGAGTGCCGGATGTGCTGACGGTCGTGAACCGTATTCTATTGCTCTTCTCGCACTTACCGATCCAGACATTAACGAAGACGCAGTGGAGGTTGTTGGAACAGATATCAACGATCGTGCTCTGGCAAAAGCAAGAAAAGGCATTTATCACAAAACAATAACTAATGACATCGAAAATCAACTGGAGTTCCTTCCATCAACAGAGTATATTACGTGGAATGGAAAAGATGTGGAACTTGACCAAGATGTGAAAGACCTTGTGACATTTGAAGAACACGATTTGATTCGTAATAAACCACTTCATAAATATGATCTTATACTCTGTAGAAATGTATTCATCTATCTTAAACGAGAACACGAAAAAGACATCTTAGAAACACTAACTAGTGCAACATATAATGGCGGGTATGTCATTATTGGGAAAGCTGAAACACTTCCAAAGAGTCTCAATCCATTATTTGATCCTATTGATTCAAGTCTTCGAGTGTACAAGTACACTGGCAGAGATCAATAACCCGCTTGTGTTGTGTTGAGGCCGCAAAAAGTTACTTCAATACCGCTAAACCCCCAACCGTTATACCTTTTTCAAGTCTAAATTCAACGACAAATGAGTGACGCTGAGGATGCCGAACCATTGGAGTTTTCAGAGAATGGAGTCTCCATAGAAAAAGCATTCCGTCCAGAGAAAAGCGGTTTCCCAATGGTCGTCTACAAGATTTCGTCGGCGCGCGACTCAAATATTGCTGTACGTATTGTAGACGATCTGCCCCGCGAACTGGACTTTGATAGTATTGGATTCCATCCAAAACACGGATCCGAAAACTGGACAGGCGATGACAATAAAGTGGTCTACACGAATACCATCGGCCCAAAAGAAAATGTCCTTACCGTTTACGGTGTCAAAAATTTTGATTCGTACGACGTAACAGGGGACGATTTGATTGATAAACCTGAAATCAATATTACAGCAGTCGACGGAGACAGTCCCGGTGCAACAAAACCAGAAAACGGCAATGGAGATATTTCTGCTGATGATTTAGACGATTTACCATTTGATGAAACCGGTGGTAGTGGACGAGTTGGTGAAGCTGAAGTCCCTGTTGACGGAGACACAAAAGATATTGATATCCCCGGACAACCTTCTGAACCTGCTAACTCACCCGTAACCGAAGATTCACAACCTAATTCAAAACCCCCTGAAGAAAATAAGAGTAACAAGACAGATCGAACTGCTGCAACTAATGTAGTTGTGGACAAATCAGAAGGCCTGTCTAACCGTAGCAGTCAGACAAATGACTCGTTCTATCGTCAGGATAGTCTATCGGCTGAACTCGCTACAGAACTTAAGCAAGGCACCATCGATGGAGAAACACGAGAAGTTCTTGCCAATGAGATTGAACGAGTATTATCAGAAACACTCGATGGCCAGAGTGATAGTCTTGAAGTTCGTGTACGATATCTTCAACAGAGGATTACAGGACTAAATGCATACATTGACGCACTTGAAGAATTCCTCGACTCAGCAGGGCCAGCTCAAGAGCTTATTGAGACAACTCAGCACGCACTTGACGACGTGAAAACTAGAATGTCCAAAGTAGAGCAACAGATCAACAAATCACATAACGAACGTCAAGACATCAAGAATTCTGTTGCAAATGTAGAAGAAGATATTACTACGCTGGAAAATGCACTTGAAGACTTCCAAGACCGTTTGATGGATACTGATGCATCTGTAAGTGATATTGAAACTCAACTCACAGCAGCCAAAGATAATATTGAAAAACTCATTAACGACGTAGAAGATGTAGAGGAGTCGGTAGCAGAGTCTCACAGCCGTTTAGATGATGTAGATGGTCTACTTGACACAGTAGAAGAAAAACTCGATACAGTGGACTCTCGTTCTCGTCACACACAAGATCACCTTGGAGATGTTGACGATAAAATAGATGAACTCGAAGAAGCCATCAAAAACAATACGGAAACTATTGGTGACGTAGAGCAGTCTGCAAAAGATGCTATTAATCAAGTAAATTGGTTTGAAGACAAGCTAGAAAAGCAGAACGAGAAAATCACCTCGATAGAATCTGAACTGGAAACACTTGACCAACTTGAGGACAAAATTGACTCAACTATCAATCGTGTGGATGATGTTGAAAGTTCTGTAGAAGAAGTAACAGAGCAAACAAACGATGTCGTTGAAACTATTGATGAACATAAATCTCGATTTGGTGATATTGAAGGTCGAATTGACTCCGTTGAGTCACAGACTGAAAATATAGAACAACTTGATGAACGCGTTGATTCAGTTGAAAGTGAAGTTGAGTCGGTAGCCGGCGTAGTCAAGAATGTCAAAGAAGAAATCGAAAGTACTGCTGAACAGTTAGATACTGTAGATGATGTTGAAGAACAAGTTGAAGAGGTACACGATAATCTTGAAAATACAACTGATGAACTTCGATCAGAGCAAACAGAGATTGAAGGTCGAATTGGCTCCGTTGAGTCTGAACTGAACGACTTCGCTTCAAACGATGAAATAGCAGATGTAGAACAAGTTGAAGAAATTAATAACCGAGTGAAATCTCTCGAAGAAACGGTCTCAAGCATATCGAAAGATGTTGAACGAATTGATACATTCGTTAGTACACTTTCAGAGGCCATTGGTGGAGACGAATAACACCATACCGACTACTTATTGCGGTTTTCTATTCGAACACCTCTTGGCGTTACGTTCAAAAGCGGTGAGCGGGAACGTATTCAGTAGCGACGGAGGGGAAACCCTGCGATAAATTATGCCAGACGAAAAGGAAGATAATACCATCTCTATTGCGGTGATGCAGGTCGATTACACCACCAGAGATACTATTGACGGTACTGAAAAGCCAGTTATCCATATCTTTGGACGTAACGAAAAAGGCGAGCAAGAGCACGTACGCGTCCACGGATTCAAACCATACTTCTACGCTCCTCGACAAGAGGTCAACCGAACTGATCTTTCGGGTTACCGCGTTGAAAAAACAGTTAACGGATTCACCGGTATTCGAGGAACAGAACTTACTAAGATTGTTATGGAAACACCTCGTCAAGTTGGATATGCACGAGGGGAATTCGATAAAACATTCGAGGATGACGTTCAATTCCCGAACCGATTCCTGATTGATAATGGGATTGTAAGCGGAATCAAAGTTCCTGAGAAGAGAAACGGTGATCGAATTGATTGCCGTGTGAAAGATGTTGAGCCTGTTGATATGACTCGCAGGCCACGGATGAATATTTTTGACATTGAAGTTGAAGACCGGAATGGATTCCCTGAAGACGGAGATGAAGAGATTATCTCTATTACCAGTTGGGACTCTCGTATTGATGAATACGTTATTTGGCTGTACGACCCCCAAGCGAACGAACGTATTGATGATGTATTCCCTAGTGTGTCAAAGAGAGGCGAAGGGCAATGGATTTACCAACCAAATGGTGATGATATCTTCCCTGACTACGAACCAATCGACGACGACATAGACCAAATTCGTTACAGGGTCGCAATCTTCGATGAAGAAGCGAAAATGCTGGATCAATTCCTTACCTACATCGAACAAACTGATCCAGATCTTATGACTGGTTGGAATTTTGATGATTTCGATATGCCGTATCTTCTTGATCGGTTAGAAATCCTCGACAAAGAAAACCGGGAGTACGATCTCAAACCAGAACGATTCTCTCGACTTGGAGAAGTATGGCGGAGTGACTGGGGAGGCCCTGATGTAAAGGGGCGCGTCATCTTCGACTTGCTTGAAGCCTACAAGCGAACAAAGTTCTCTGAGATGGAATCCTACAGACTTGACGCTATTGGAGAGGTTGAACTAGGTGTCGGTAAAGAAGTATACGACGGGAAACTTGGAGGCCTGTGGGAGAACAATCTACGGCAGCTTCTAGAATACAACCTTCGAGACGTCGAACTGTGTGTTGAACTTGACCGAAAGCAAGCAATCCTTGCCTTCTGGAATGAAGTCAGATCGTTCGTGGGTTGCCAACTTGAGGATGCGCCCATTCCAAGTGACGCAGTCGATATGTATGTTCTTCAGAAAGTACACGGCACGTTTGTCCTTCCATCAAAGGGTCAGGCAGATTACGAGGATTACGAAGGTGGTGCTGTATTCGACCCAATCACTGGTGTACGAGAAAATGTCAATGTTCTAGACCTTAAATCGCTATACCCCATGTGTATGGTGACTATCAACGCATCACCAGAAACTAAAGTCGACCCTGATGAATACGACGGTGAAACATTCGTCTCACCCCCAATCAAAGATACTGACGGAAGTGCAAAACAGATTCATTTCCGTAAAGATGAAGACGGCATTATCCGTGAAATGGTCGATGAACTTCTTGGTGAGCGTGATAAAAAGAAAGCACTTCGAAACCAGCACGAACCCGGAAGTGAAGAATATAATAAGTTTGACCGCCAGCAGGGAAGTGTCAAGGTTATTATGAATTCGCTTTATGGAGTTCTTGGGTGGGAGAGATTCAGGCTCTATGATAAAGAAATGGGAGCGGCTGTAACCGCAACAGGGAGAGCAGTTATCCAAGAAACCGAACGTATCTCTGAAGACCTTGGGTATGAGGTTGTCTACGGAGATACGGATTCTGTCATGTTGGAACTCGGACACGTTCAAAAAGACGAAGTAGAAGAACTCACAGAAGCGTTCAGAGAAGAACATCCTGAGCTAGTTGACGAAGAAACAGATTCGTTGGTACTTGGAGAGAAGTTCTGCAAGGCATACCCCAACAAAGACGAAGACGAACTGTGGACACTAGCTGCAACAATTGCCAAAGGGTTTGAGATTGAGAAGGCAATTAATACAGCCTATGATGATTTCGCTGAAGACCAACTTCATGCTGATGCAGATGGACACCGGTTCCTTATTGAAAGTGAGAAATTGTATCGACGCTTCTTCCAAGCAGGCCGCAAAAAGAGATATTCTGGCCACGTTGTCTGGAAAGAAGGAAAATACGTTGACAGCGTCGGTGTCAAAGGATTCGAAGCACAGCGTAGTGACGTTTCACAAATCACTGAGGAGGCCCAGCGAGAAATCCTTCGGATGATTGTCTATGGCGAAGATGAAAGTGAGATCAAAGAATACGCCCACGGGATTGTCAATGACTTCAAGGAAGGTGCTTTGTCATTAGAACAGATTGGTATCCCGGGAGGAATCGGACAAGCACTCGAAGAGTATGAAAATCCGACTGCACAAGTTAGAGGCGCAATGTATGCCAACGTTTTGCTTGACCAGAACCTTGCAAAAGGTAGTAAACCAAAACGCGTATACCTACGAAAAGTACATCCTGACTTCTATAAAGGAATCAACAAAGAAGACTTCAAAACATCGTATGAACAAGAGATCTATAATGAATTCCGACGCGATCCCGATGTAATTTGTTTTGAGTATGAACAGCAGGTTCCAAAGGAGTTCGAAACAGATTGGGACGTAATGTTGGAAAAGACAATTCGTAATCCAATTGAGAAAATCCTTGAGGCAGTGGGGATTAGTTGGCAGGAAGTGAAGTCAAACCAGACTCAAACGGGACTTGAAAACTTCATCTGAAACCCCTTTGTTGTATAATTAAATCTGGTTTTATTTTCTTTTAATTATATTTTACTGAATCTAAATTAGAGTGTGGGCTAGGTCGGTAATCATTTTACCATCAGACTTCTAACGGAGTGTATATGCCGGAGTGCCAGAACTGCGGATCGTTTGTCAGCGACAATTATGTTCGTGTATTTGCTCCTGAAGGTCTGAAAAATCCCCGTGTCTGTCCTTACTGTCCAGATAAGATTCGGGATGGTGCATCAATTCGTGAAGCCCGATCAAAGAGACGGGGAGCAAAAGACGAGTGAAAAATACTAAAACACGGTACATATTGTTCGATTAGTTTCTTCTATATCCTTTTAATTTCACCTGTTGAAGTGGGGGTATGGAAACCCTCAAAAGCAGCAATCACCTACCTATTTGCGTACAAAATGGGTGTAAGTGAACAAGATGATTCTAACGGCTCAGATAATGATTTAGAGCCTGAGACCGTTGAACTCTATGAACAATATTTCGACGAGGTGATGTCTGACGATTTCGATAATCTTGTAGAATACTACAATAACCGGAATTGCTCTATCCGTATTGATTGTGAAGAGCTTGAAGAGTATGACAAGGATATGCTGAGACACTTCGAGAATCTTCCTGACGATGCTCGTAATCACGCTCACAGAGCATACGTTAATTGTGCAGTAAAAGCTCGTGACAGAGCACCTGACCACATTGCTAACGAAGATAGTCACCCCGAATCAGATTTTGAAAAAGGGTATGTTAGGTTTGAAAATTATGAGCAGAGCGATATTCGTGAAATTCGTGCAGAAGACTTGAATAAACCAATCAGTATCAAAGGAGTTGTCTCAAAGCGAACAGACGTGAATCCACGATTGACAAACGCTGTGTTTTCTTGTCGTTGGTGCGGAACAGTCCAAGACAGAGACCTCCCACAGCATGAAGGAGGTAGCCTGCTTGAACCCCATGATTGTGATATTGAACAATGTAATAGTTCATCGTTCGATGTTAAATACGATGAAGAAGAAACGAATTTTGTTGATCGGCAAGCCATAAGGCTACAAGAACGCCCTGAAGGTTTGTCCGGGGGTGAACGACCACAAGAAATTGAAGTGCGATTTGAAGGAGATATTACGGGTGATCTCAACGCTGGTGACCGAGTGACAATTACTGGGATTCTCCGAGCTGAAGAAAAAGGCGACAATGGAGGAGTCATTCACGATAAGTATATTGAAGGATTGTGTTTCAACCACGAAGAAACTGATTTTGAGGATATTGAACTCGATGAAGATGATGCTAAAGAAATTAGAGAAATGGTGGCCCAGTACAATGACCCGGTTAATGCTGTCATTCGAAGCCTTGCACCATCTATTCACGGTTACAATATTCAGAAGACGGCAATTGCACTCCAACTGTTTGGTGGAACAAAAAAGGATCTTCCAGATGGTTCACGCGTACGTGGGGATATCCACATTCTTCTTATTGGCGATCCGGGAACTGGCAAATCTCAGATACTTCAGTACGTTGAGGATATTGCGCCACGTAGTGTGTATTCTTCGGGGAAGGGGACTTCTGCTGCCGGTTTGACTGCTGCGGCTGTTCGCGATGACTTTGGTGACGGAAATGAATGGACTCTCGAAGCTGGTGCCCTCGTCTTGGCTGACAAAGGATTAGCAGCTATTGACGAGTTAGATAAAATGACTCCGGAAGATCGGTCGAGTATGCACCAAGCCCTTGAGCAGCAAGAAATTAGTGTAGCCAAGGCTGGAATCAATGCTACGCTCAAATCTCGATGTTCGCTTCTTGGGGCCGCTAATCCGAAATACGGGAGGTTCGATCCATACGAACCAGTCGGGAACCAGATTGACCTTGAACCAGCACTCATCTCTCGGTTCGACCTGATTTTCACAATTCTTGATGAGCCAGATGAAGATCACGACTCTAATCTAGCAGATCACATCCTTAACAGTAACCAGATTGGACAAATTACAAGCAATCTAGAAGTTGGCGAGGAATTGAGTGATGAACAGAAGGAACAAGCAGCAGAAATTGAACCGGTTATTGAACCGGATATGCTCCGTAAATACATTGCGTACGCCAAGCGGGAGATATCTCCCACAATGAATGAGGACACTAAGAAACGGATCAAAAAATTCTATACGGACTTCCGGCATATGGATCATGAAGATGATAATGACGACAGCCCTGTTGCTATTACTCCTCGGCAACTAGAGGCCGCTGTGCGACTTTCTGAAGCCTGTGCCCGTATCAAGCTTAATGATACTGTACAGGAAGAAGATGCAAAGCTTGCAGTTCAAATTTTGTCATCATCTCTCAAAGACGTTGGCTACGACCCTGAAACAGGTGACTTTGACGTTGATATGATCACTTCAGGTACATCGAACCGACAACGAAACGAAATTAAAAATGTTCGTAAGGCAATCGATGTTCTCCAAGAAGAAGGAGATTATGAAGGTGGTGTTCCGACTGAAGATATCATCGAGAAAGTTTCAGGGATGGACAAACGAGATATTGAAAAACGATTGCAGCGGTTGAAGTCTGATGGAGAACTGTACCGACCCGGTGGTGACGACTGGGACACAGTGTAATACTATAACACAGAAACCGACGGGTCTTTTCATTAGGGTAGTGTAGTTCCTACAGATGGCACATTACGTGTATATTATTGAGTGTTCTGACGGTACATACTATACTGGCTATACAACAGATGTGGAGAGACGCGTAAGTGAGCATAATTCAGGAAACGGTGCAAAATATACAAGAGGAAGAACTCCTGTGAAATTAGTTCATACGGAAGAGTATAAAACTCAATCTGAAGCAATGAGTCGTGAGTACGCAATTAAACAAAAAAGTAGAAAACAAAAAGAGTCCCTGATCGGCTAGCCCGTTGAAGGGCGTCAGACGGTCGTTCAACGGGAACCGATTGGCGGAAGTCCTGTCTGAGCATTTGAGCAGTCTCGCCGTTATCGATGCAGCGGTTCGTTCCCGCTGGCATCTTTATATAGACAGGGGGTGCTTTTTGCTATGATGTAATTATTCGGCATAAGGAGTGCTTATTCGCCGTTATTAGACTTTCAACCTGAGACGCAACGCCCTTACGCTCAACGCACTTCAAAACTTTTTGAACTCGTGAAACGTGAATTAGTCTCACCGAAATACATCTTGACAGCAGCAGTTGTATTTGTCTGGTCTGTTGTATTGATGCCGTGGAGTGTATTTGTTACTTCAGGAAGTGATACACCGACAGTATTCTTTGTTCAGTTCTCAATCTTTGAACTACAGGTATTTCCAACAGGAGAACCGCCGGCGCACTTCTTTGCTGTGTGGACAGCATATAGTGCAAATGTTGATTCTGGATTCGATATTGCTACAAGCTACTTGATTTGGATGATTGGGACAGGATTGTTAATCAGTGCAGTCGTATTGACTATTCTACTATTTGTTAGTGAAGACCGTGTGGTGAGTATTCTTCCAATTCACCCTGCCAGAGTCTTAGGTGGAATGTTACTGGGCTGTTTTAGTCTATTCAGTGTTTCAGCTTACCTGTATATTAACTACGGTGTTGCTGATACTCCTATACCTGTGGGTATGTTCTTTATGTTCGTTTTTGGAATCGCATTACTAATTAATCCGTTAGAGGATGATTCAGAGACCATAGAAGACACAGAAGAGACACCCAAATAAGCAAAGGGTTGTTCTATACTGAGACCATTTTTACTTATATAAACGTGGTTAGAAGCCAACTTAAACTTTCGATCGAACAACAAAAGGCACTTACATCATATCTTAATTGGCTTGATAGAGCTCGAAAGACTGGAGCTATCGACGAGGCCCTCAAACAGTATTACAAGGGTGAGAATAGCCTCTATCGGGTTTCAGTCAATGGTGATGTTGTATCCCTCCCAATTCTAACAAAACAAAACTGGGTAGGTTTAGAAGGATCATTAAATGATTTTGTTGGGGGAATGGAACACTCCAAAACAACATCACACCATAATGAAACAATTGAAGGAGTCGCACAAGAAATGTATGTGAAACAGCGTAGAGGTGGTAGAAACGTTGAACCAGAGTTCTTCAATACAGATAGTATCATTTGGAACGGTAGTACATATCGAATTCAAAATTTCCACAATAAAAACGATGTGAGTTTCACTCTTAATGAATCAGACTTCTACTCTTACGTTTCTGTTCAAGAAAGACTGTTACGCGAACTCCATCACACAATGCAGGAACTCAATATCGAACATCCGAATGAAGTTCATATTGAACGGATTGAATCACGCTTACCACGAAGAAACAGTATTGCGTCATCATTTGATGAGATAATCAATTGGGAGAATTATTTCCATATTGCAGCACCCGTCTGTCTACTTGCAGTCAACAGACTTGGCAATTCACCTGAAATATTCCTTGTTGAAAGATCCCGGGATGTACTCCACGAACCCGAGTCAATGTCTGTTGCACCAGCTGGTGAAGTGACACCTGATACAGGACTTGGCCCCGACTTTCAACAAGCTGTTGTGCGTGAATTAGTTGAAGAATTTATGGGTGTTCCAGAAAACCATTATCGAAGCGTATCTGATACCAATGAACTTGAACGGCGAGTATGGGCACACGTTGTAGCCGGGCAAATTTCTATTAAAAGAACCGGTCTTGCTTTCTCTGTAGATTCACCCCGTCCGTGTTTTGCAGGATTAGTGTACGTACGTGACCCTGATATCGGGGAGTGGATTAAAGATAAGCTACAGATAAATTGGGAATTCAAACGAGTAGCCCAACACGAACTTCCATTGAAAGAAGTCCCAAGTGGTATGGATACACCAAGCGCAAGTACCCCGGGGGCATTTGCGTTCTTTGAAGGATTGCGTAGTCTAGAAAAGATGGGTGTTAACACCGGTTTGGAACCTTCAATCGCTCAGTTTGAGTGACCAAGTGTTATTTTACCCCACCTGATGCATAATTTATTTGACTATTAATCACTATTTTTCGTACGAACGTATGGAGGAAAGTGAGAATGTTAAGATTGCCCCAGTACAGCAGAAGGCGTACAAAGAATATTTAAACTGGGTTCGTACCGTGCAACCGGATGGCGTTATCCGACAGGCATTATTTCAATATTATCAAGAAGACTTTGACAATTATGTGTACAAACTCGATATATCAGGCAATACCCACGCGTACACTGTATTTACTCAACCGAGTTGGCTTGACTTAGACGGAGATATGGACAAATTTATTTCTTCGACTAAGTCAACAAAAAAGACCAATCATAATCAGAATAGAATCAAGCGTTTAGCTCGTGAAATGTATATGAGACAGCATCCACCGACCAACGAGACTGTGGAATTCCCGATAGGCAAACTTCTCTGGAATGGAAAGTCACTATGCGTTAGTGGTCAAGAGTACGATGATGCAAGATTCCAAATTGAAAAATCTGATTTCTACTCATATGTATCAAGTGGAGAATCAGTATTAAGAGAGTTTTACGATGCACTATGGGAAAACGACATTAACGAAACTGATTCTGAAAAGTTTGAAGAAGCGTTCAGTAAATTAGATCAGCGGAACCGTCTGGCATCAAGTTATTCCGATTTTAAATTATGGGCTGATCACTATCACAAAGTTGGGCCTGTATGCCAATTAGTCATCAAACGCCCCGATGGGAAGCACGAAGCATACTTTACAAAAAGATCGCATTTCGTGTTACAGGCACCAGATGTCCACTCTGTTTCGCCGGCGGGTGAGTTGCAGACAGATACCGTATCAGAATCATCAATGAATCAGAAAGTGATTGATATCCTTGGTGAAGAAATCCTTGGTGTGCCTGATGAAATGTCCGGTAGTACCCTTCAAGAGAAGAAATCAAAACAGAAAGCAGTCAATGAACGTGTGTCAAACGCAATAGACAATGGTGGTATTCATTTACGTCGTACAGCGTTTGGATTCGATATGTGCGCTGTGAAGCCAATATTTGCTGGTCTAATGTACGTATCTGATCCTGAAGTTGGTGAATGGATGTTAGAAGAATTAAATACAGGTTGGGAGGCTGAATCTATGAAACGTATTGAACTCCCACGCCCAACAATTCCGAATGGAATGCATCCAGATGCCGTTTCATCAGCTGGAGCATTTGCTTTCTTTGAAGGAATGAGAACGTTAGAACACGAGTTCAATGTCGATACAGGGTTAGACTTTGAACTTCATCACAGTATGAAATAATAAAATAAGTAATAGGGTCAAGTCTAAGTTTATTCCCTACTGATATGAAATAAGATGAGTGATAAAACTCCGCTTGAAGACATCGCCGCGGAGCCAAATTGGGTGGAAATATCACCCCCTAAAGAAAGTGACGACGAGTATACACTTGGTTATTTTAATAACCGAGATATTCGTATTTCATCGGATGAAGATATTCCTGATGATGATATCCTTGAACTCTTTAGTGGCCCTTACAAAATCACACTCATTTGTGAGGGCGAATCAAGAATGGCATTCGTCGAACGTCAACGCGTTGAAGATCAACAACGTAATAATCCAACCGGTAAAATGGCAGTGTACGCCAATCAAATTACTCTCACCCTCCCTGACCAGATTGTCAATCGTGAGGATATAAAAGCAAGCGACAGGTTCGAAGCTGATTTGGCAGTTGAGGATGGGCACATTATTATCAAGTTCGACCAGAAAGGCCCATTAACAGTCACTGTATCTGAGTCATTCAACAGAGAACAAATGGATCATGAATATGAAATACGACTCGGAAAAGTTGTTGGACAAACACTTTCACTTGATAATACAGAAAAGTATTGTGAGTGGTTTCCAACTGATAGGGGATATGATATTGAAACAGGAATACAGATAGACACACCTGAGTTCACAGAAAGTGAAATTCGAGGGAGAGATCCTACGAAAGTGTTTTTTGAGGCTGGACGAGGAGCTACTCAATACTCTCTAACAGTAGACGACGATCATCCAATTGCTGACAAAATCTTAGAACAGAGAGGACTAGGCTTTCGACTTGCCGGGTTTAATGGTGAAACAATAATTAAGGCAGTTTCTGAGAGTCAGCCAGCAGGCGAAGAATATTCTAAACCAGTGATCAAAAAAGATGAGAAGAGAATTACATTTTCTCTACCAGAAGATGTAGGTGATATCCTTCGGCTTTATGATAGATCGTGGATTCGTCTGTACTGGGACGAAGAAAAAGATGTCTTATACGGTATTCCAACAGAGACATACGGAGCTGCTCCTATTTTGAAGTGATTATTTCAACCCCATTATCAAGAATTGTAGTGTAGTAGGTTTGCAGCCCTTTGTTGGTTGAGTAAATATAATAGACACAGGCTCTGTTGAAAGATATTACAGCAATAATTCTCTCGTGTAAGGATTAGTGTCAGTGGATTAATGAAAACCTTTAAGTTCTCCCCCCTTCATATTTACAGATACGCGGAACGATATTCCGCTCCCACAACTGGAGGAAAACAATGATGAACGCTACTCGAATGCCGACAGCGTTTGCCCCTACATACACCCACTGGTGTAACCAACACCAAGTGGACGGTGATATTCCACAACACCAAGAACGGGGCGATACGGCAACTTCGGAAGCGTTCGACGGATTCCTTCCGGTTGGCCGGGTCGCCCCAACTTACGCCGCGTAACGCACGCAGGGTAACTCCCCGCGTGTGACACCACGTGGGGAATGGCGACCCGATTGATGGGTTATTCCTCTCGTGATGTCATACTCGGGGAGAGCAGTCTGTGTACGCTCGTAGCAGTAAGATACCGGCAACAAAAACGCAGTCTCGTGGTGTAGCGGCCAATCATGAGGGCCTTTGGAGCCCTCGACCTCGGTTCGAATCCGAGCGAGACTATCACAACAGAACAACTGTCCCGGAAACGGGATAGCCGGGATCCACCCCGAGGCGGGCTTACCAGCCCACCACGACTCCTCGCTTTACAGCAGGATCGTGGATGGGTCATGGCACCACAGTGGTGCTGAAATCCGCCAACAGGTACCGGGAGGGATTCCAGAGTTAGCATCAACCCACAACTTGAATGCGATACCACATCGCATAGAGAATACTGGTGGTAGATGCATACTCAAAGCAAGCCCTTCCCGGAATCCATCCCTACACACGAAAATAGTGGGATGATGCGGAACGCGGGAGGCTGACTAACCGACCGAAGTAGGATTCGGCACGGAGGAAAGTCCTCCCATCCGTCCACAACAGTGGGCGACGGACTATCAAAGTCCGTGGGCACCGCCTAACCGGCGGGTCGCGAAAACGAACACCAATGCCGCAGAAACGACACGTCCATTTGGTAGCAATGACGCGTGCGACGGGAAGCCGATCAACCACGCCTCAAGGCGGTACGGGAACAAAGGCTTTCCAAGTTAACCACGCAGAGTATCAATCAAATGGGAACGCTGAAACGTGGTAAGTTCGCCCGGTGCGAGCCTGAGATAAAGCGCATAGATAGATGTCAGCCACCCTTACCAGTAATATGGTTTGGTGGAACAGAAGGAGGCTCACTCCCCGCGCCCTCCGCATCAACCAATTCAAACACTATCGTAGTGATATTGGATGGATCCGCTTGAGTAGTGTAGTTCGGTCTATCATATATCCCTGTCACGGATATGACGCGGGTTCAAATCCCGCCTCGGGCGTTGCCGTCAAGAGAGAAGTAGACACATTTGTCGAAACTAACCCTGTACGGCATTCAGCGTGGCCAACGGTGGTGTATAGAGAACAGGTTGCATCCTGTCACACCACTCCCCGCAAGGGGTAAATAGGGCTGAAGATTGTAACATCGATGGCAAGTGAAAGCTTGTGCAGTCACTTGGGGCGTCGCGTCCCCTAACATTCAAGCCGAGTTGGTGTAGTGGTCTATCATATTGCCCTGTCACGGCGATGACGCGGGTTCAAATCCCGCACTTGGCGTATGACAAAAGTAGTAGTAAATAAGACACCAACGAGTCTAACTCGGTTCTCAGATCAAGCAATTGAATGGCTTGAACAAAATGGGTACACCGAAGCAGCCGAGACTCTCCAAGAAAACAATTCAATACCCCGAGATCACAAGGGGCTGGTTGCCGTGGTTGAAGAACTTGGCCCTAACGCTGGTAAATGGTCTTGTCGTCCTACGATTATAGAAATACCCGATGAAGTTGAGTGGAGTATCGGTTCACAGGCTCAACGTGAGGTGATAATCGAAGATCATCGTGAATGGCATCCGTAAAATTCACTATTGATATTGGTTTAACTGCGTATCTCAGTCTGGATAGACCAATTCATTCGTAAGGAACCAAGGCAAAACTCAAATTAATTTGGTGTCCTTCTACGATTACGGGTCGTAGCTCAGTCTGGCTAGAGCGGTCGACTGTAGATCGACTTGTCCCCTGTTCAAATCGGGGCGACCCGACTCAGCAGTAGGTTCACACGGATACTGCCGTGAAACCACTGTACATTGACGTTCAATTCCCGGTTCGTAAAACAACTCGGTATTCCGTCAAACACCCGGTTCAAATCCGGGCGAACCGTATTGCAGTCCACCCCCTTGATGTATAGACTAATAATTAACACGCTCGCACCAAGTGTCAAAATATGGTGCGTGGCACCTCAATGGATATGGTGTTCGGTCGTTAACGGGCAAGCGAAACGTACTTGTCCAACGACCTCCTCAAAATATCCTACACGGGTTCGTGGTCTAGTTGGTCGTGACGCCGCCCTTACAAGGCGGAGTACGGTGGTTCAAGTCCGCCCGAACCCATTCTCTGAAGGCACCAATTATCTCAGCACACAGATGAGTTTCATTCTGCAAGAGATGATATGGTCACTTCAGATCACGGGGCCGTAGCTCAGTGGCAGAGTGTCTCCTTTGCAAGGAGGACGCCGTCGGTTCGAATCCGACCGGCTCCATTTACCGTGCCCACGGGTTGTGCATCTACAATTTTGGCGGGTTTGAATACTGCCGTTGTAGATGAATGGGAAGTCTGCTGAAACGAGATGTTGAGGCCAGACATCTTAATTAGCAGGCCAACTTCATACTGGCAAACCATCCTTGGCCAAGGGTGTCACTCGACCGGTGAAACCTTCGCGAGGTTTCAATACCGAGTCGTTGAGTGCCTCGATCGCGCGCATCGAGGTTGGGAGGTGCAAACCCTTCCTGTCAGACTAATTTATGAAACAGAGCGATTAATGGTATGCCACTTGGACAAAACTACATCTGTTTCATGATTCGGGGACGTGTAACGGCGCAACGCCCCAATTTCAGGGTGCGTGGTCTAGTCCGGTTGTGACGCTCCCTTGACATGGGAGAGAACGTTGGTTCGAATCCAACCGCACCCATCCACTTATCGGGGTCGTAACTCAGAGGCAGAGTACCCACTTGGCTTGTGGGAAGCCGTAGGTTCAATTCCTACCGACTCCACTTCGTCTACTGTACGAGACGTAAAATCGTATAGAGGTCAACTTGAACCGACCCGTTAGGGGTAAGACCACCGCGGCGAAAGCGGAATGAAGGTCAAGCAGAATCAAGAGAGTTGTACTAGGCTAATGAAGGACGCTTCAAAGGAACCAGTATTGCTCATCGAAAAGTATCATTCACGGATTCCCAAGAACAGGGGCGTGTCGGTGATGGTACGCCATTAATTCGTTAACACGGGGTTATAGCCAAGTCAGGTAAGGCAGCCGCCTCCAGAGCGGCCAAGAACTGAGATATGTTCACTTCGGGGGTTCAAATCCCTCTAACCCCACTTATCTGAAGGTGTCAACAAGAGAAGTAACAGTGAAAATAAATACTGTTAGCATCTTGTTATGAATGCCGAGTCTTCAGAGAATAAATTTCACATCGGCAATTGTAACGCTCCCGTAGGGTAGTCCGGCCAATCCTACCGGCCTTTCGAGCCAGTGACATGGGTTCAAATCCCATCGGGAGCATATGGGCTCGTAGCTCAGTGGTAGAGTGCCTCCCTTGCAAGGAGGATGCCCCGGGTTCAAATCCCGGCGAGTCCACTCCGGTCAACCTCCACAGGAGGTTGTCTAGGGTTCAGACGCTGGCTAGCGTCATGTCCTTAGTAATCAGGATATATACTACTCTCTAAATAGAGTAGTTTACATTCACACTCGATGCCGTGGTGGCAGAGTCTGGCTTAACGCATCCGCCTGCAAAGCGGAATCCCGTCGGTTCAAATCCGACCCACGGCTTTCATTCTAAAGCAATAATCGAGCCGAGTTAGTGTAGTGGTCTATCATATTGCCCTGTCACGGCGATGACGCGGGTTCAAATCCCGCACTCGGCGTTCGGAGGAATGTACTGTTCCAAATGGAGCGGTAGGTGATTTCACGGCACCCTGAATGGATGTCGTTGGATTAGCCATAAACCTCCACTACAGCTCCGTAGTGTAGCGGCCAATCATACGAGCTTCTGGGGCTTGTGACGTTGGTTCGAATCCAACCGGAGCTACTTTGAGTAAAGAACTTGCAGACCGTCTCAATCGGGATATGTCGGCTTCTGATGCGGTTATTAAGAGAGCTAGACAAGCCCGCAAAGAATTATCAGATAAGTCTAATGAAGGTTTGGATAAACGCATTAAAGATATCCGCACAGGAGATCATCCACCAATACAAGTAGACTCTTGGGATGAACTGTGGAACCAGTTTCCACGGTAAAAAACCCAAAACAACGGGTTCGTAGTTCAGTTTGGACAGAACGCCTGCTTGCGGAGCAGGAGGTCATCGGTTCAAATCCGATCGTACCCATTTAACTCCGCCGCAAATTGGGTAACGTGAGGTCGAAACGTGGTAACACGTGGACTCATGGTGAGCCCTACGTATCACGGCGTGTCTACATTGACGTGAACATCGTGTAGACTTGAGGGTTCAAATCTCTCCGGCGGGATCACGGACGTATCACCACGCTCCGCATTGAAGTCCAGATTATCAACCCCAATGAAATTTCTTGATCGAAATTAGAAAGGGTGGTGTTCGGTGAAACTCTGGCCAGTAGTATCCGAACTGATGTCTGGTTTTCTTCAATAGCGGAATGGATGGTTGAAATAGTACGTGGGTTCAAGTCCCACTACGTCCTTCAATCCAGTTAGAACTGTATTTGTTCTGTACTGGGTTACAAACTCATACACAGCGGAGTGGGATAGCCTGATTGTATTCCACCGGGTTCATACCCCGGAGAACACTGGTTCAAATCCAGTCTCCGCTATTGACCATCGTGGCCGAGTTGGGGTAGTGGCCTATCCTTCTGCCTTGTGGGGGCAGAGACCTGAGTTCAAATCTCAGACCCGGCCCTTAAATTTCGGGTAGATAGGGTAGTTTGGCTATCCTACCGCGCTTGGGGTGCGGTGACCGAGGTTCAAATCCTCGTCTACCCATTCAACGCGAGTGTTGTACCAATAGTTTTAACCTATTGATGTCAACACTTGAATGGCGATGAAAAAATGCAGAGTAATCCAAATGTAATGAAATCCCCCGCAAGAATCGGGTGGAAGAGTAGTACTGAAACGTGATGAAACGCTTTGTGAGTACCCGCCGCAATTCCGTCACAAAACAAAGCCTCTGGTGAAACAAAGGCAACTTGGAATCCAGCGGCGAATTATGTGGGGTGACGGCCCACTGGTCTACAGTCCACGGAAGGCGATACAAGAATCTTATCACTTCTTGTCCGGTATAGATTGAGAAACTATACTGATACCTTTCGGGGACAGACTTACGCAATACAACGTGGGCGTGGTGGAATGGCAACATACGTCCCTGCCACGGACGAGATCCGGTTTCGACTCCCGGCGCCCGCATCAAATGACAGAAAAACGTCTTACTGAAGAAGAAGCAGAGCAATTCCTCGAACTCTTTGAAAAGCTCAATGCTGATATGAACGAAGCATTTGATGATGCTGGGGTTTTTGGAGGGAAGAGTAATACTGATGAGTTCGAAGAAAAATGGGGAATGAACCCCAGTACTGCATATATGGCTTCAATGAGAGGTCGGTATAAACAGTTCGTCGAAAAAGCATATATCGATACCGAAGAAGAAACCGCATCGAATTAATTCTCACACGCGTCCGGGTTGGGGTAGTCTGGTCAATCCTACGACCCTGTGGCGGTCGTGACGCGGGTTCAAATCCCTCGCACCCGGACTTACATATTCTCGCCGGCATAGTCTAAAGTCTGGTCTAAGACGCTCCCTTGGTATGGGAGAAGCCCAAGTTCAAATATTGGTGTCGGCTTGATGTAGATATCAATAACATAATTCACGGGTCGTAGCTCAGTCTGGCTAAAGCGGTCGGCTGTAGATCGACTTGTCCCCCGTTCAAATCGGGGCGACCCGACTCCGCGTCCGTGGCCTAGTCTGGCTAAGGCGCTTCTCTGATATGGAAGAAACCGTTGGTTCAAATCCAATCGGGCGCATAGATAATTTAATCCGATATAGTTGGTTTAATCTCTGGTGGTGAAAACCAACCGTTCCTTCATTGATGGTTCTTCATAGCCCTGATGTGTCTGTCCACCTTGATTAAACTCAATATTTCTATTGGCCAACCGCAAACCTTCCCTCTCAGCAAGATTTAACAGAGGCTCAATATCAGGAATGTTTTGTGAAGGGTTAGATGTCCATTCAATAGCAACACCATCATCGGGCAAATCAGTCCCAAATAATTCATCTAATGGCCCGTCACTACCACTAACAACGCCTTCAGAAGTCGTTACAGAATAATTGAACACGTCATCAACGAGTTCAGCGAAATTTGTAGCACTCATAATTGTAAGATGGGTTGTTTCCGTTAAGAAAGTGTCCAATCAACTCCGGGCAGGTGGGGTAGTTTTGGTATCCTTCGTCGGTGGGGCCGACGGTACCGCGGTTCAAATCCGCGCCTGCCCATTCACGCGCCCGTAGCTCAGTGGTAGAGTGTCGCGCTGATAACGCGGTGGTCGCTGGTTCGAATCCAGTCGGGCGCACTTCTTTGATCAAATATCAAGGGCACGTAGCTCAGTTTGAACAGAGTTCCTCGCTTCGGACGAGGATGTCGGGGGTTTGAATCCTTCCGTGCCCATTAACGGGGTCGATTACAACGAAAAATTAAATCTAAACTTTGGTGATTATCGACCAAACGGTCTCCGTGAAGCCTCTAACAGGTTTCTGTAGCTCTGTTTGGAAGAGCAGCGGATTCACCGACCCAAAACAGAGGTTCAAGTCCTTTCGAAACCACAATAAAATACACGGACGCGTAGTTTAGCCTCGTAGAACGATCAGCTCATAACTGATTAGCCCCCGGTGCAAATCCGGGCGTGTCCATTTTCGCCGCCTTAGCTCAGTTTGGGAGAGCACCTGCCTGAAGAGCAGGCTGTCCTTGGTTCAAGTCCAAGAGGCGGCATTAAAAGAGGTCATAGGTGTAGTTAGCTAACGTTCGGAAGCCCCCTCTTGACTGATTGCCTGTGAAGGATACAGTCAAATAAACAATAGCAGAAAATGGGGTATAATTACACGTGTTATATCCTGTTAATGCCTCAAGGGTGATTGAACGAGTGAGAACGCTTACTTCAGAAGTAAGTATTGTAAGACTCGCACGTGACTAACTATGCAAGTGGCTTAACTAGCAAGCGAAACACAGAATTCTAATCAGGGAAACCTGATGCTTGCTTTCGGGCTTGTAGTTACAGTTTGGCAGAACGCTCCCTTGGCAGGGGAGAGGCCTTGGGTTCAAATCCCAATAAGTCCATTTGAAATCAATAAGTGAGAATATCACAGACTCAAAGAACTAGAAAATAAGCTGCTGTCGATATCCTCTCGAATGCCGAAATTTATAATGGGGGAGTTCCATTATCAAGTGTAGACGAATAACAGAAGCAAACACCACGCCAGAGGAGCATGGGTGGTTCATGCACTCGATTTGTAATCGAGATTCCCTGCGTTCAAATCGCAGCTCTGGCTTTTCTTATTATTCTCGTCGCTCCTGTAGTGTAGTACGGCCAATCATACAACCCTCTCACGGCTGTGACATGGGTTCAAATCCCATCAGGAGCACTCTGGCCGGAATAACCGGCGGTGTGGCCTAGTCTGGCTAGGGCGCGAGGCCCATAACCTCGAAATCCCCGGTTCGAATCCGGGCACCGCTATTATGTTAACTGAAATTATCGATGGTGTATACATTGGTGACCAACGTGATGCAGAAGAACTCTCTGGCGTTACCGACGGCGCTATTGTCATCACATTAGCTGAACCAGAAATAGACACGACAACAAAATATCATCCGCTAACAGATGGACAGAACACACAAGATGAGTTCGATCGTAGTGTAGACACTGTTGTTGAATCCTTGTCTGAGGATCAACCAATAGTCGTACACTGTCGAATGGGCCGGTCGCGCTCCCCAACCGTATTGGCAACAGCATTTGCTGAGAGGTTTGATGAATCGTTTGATGAGGCAATTGGTCGTGTTCATGATACTGGTAGGTTCATTAACCCTCATCCGAAGCTCATCAGTCATGCAAGAGAGTATCTTGATGAGCCAAGTTATGCTAAAAGAGCTGAACGCTGACCAAGCAGCATCGGGTGAACACTCAAATCGTCTGTTGAACAACAACTGATATGAACGGTCTTACTGCTGAGATAACGAAACGAAAATTCGAAATTAGAGATGGCCCTGATGTAGACAACTATGCTGAATGGCTTGCAGAAATCCAGAATGAGTTTCTTGTCTCACCGGAACACTTTGAAAGTAGTATCGTTGATCCGTTTGGCCCAGCAAACATCGAACGAATATGCACGACAGATGATTGGGTTGGGTATAAAGTAGAAGATATCGCCAACGTGTGGCCGAGTATCAGACAAGAAGTATACACCATTGAAATGGCAGATGAATGTCGACGGATTCACGAACGTACGATAGAAGAAGAATTAGGACAACTCAGGGTGTTTCCCCACGGTGAAGAAGGAGTTGTCGTATTTAAATAAATTAAACAAGGGCAATTAGGGTAGTGGTATCCTCCGGCGTTTGGGTCGCCGTGACCACGGTTCGACTCCGTGATTGCCCATATGGCACAAGGTAATTCAAAATTCATAGTCAGGTTCTCATAGAATCCTAAACAGTTACTTGGAGGAAGTTGGAACTCAAAGAAGCACCACAGACAAGATGGATACTGGTGGGATGTTCCAGTAGATGAACTAGTTGTGATTCAACAAAAACCTGAAAAACACTATGATGTTGATTATGTTGCTGTCATTCACAACACATACGTAGAAAGAATTAACTCACGACTACCGTAACCCATAATAATACATTCGCAGGGGTGTAGCTCAGGCTGGTCAGAGCGGTCGAGTGGATGTAAAATCTCTCGACGATGAACCGTGCGTTCAAGAGGATGACAACCTTATGAACGATGTAGCCAGCGACTCGTCACCGTTAGGCGAATGGGCGCGTCACGGGTTCAAATCCCGTCACCCCTACCATTTCGCGCTGGTAGTGTAGTCTGGCCTATCACGTTTCCCTTCCAAGGAAACAACGAGGATTCAAATTCCTCCCAGCGCATTTGGTGGATACCCACCAAGCGGTTCAAGGGCTTTGTTTTGATACACTTCCTAGGATTTGTGTACTCAAGAGAAAGACCACCCGCTATATCAAACGCGTGTATAGTGTAGTGGGAACACACCGGAAAAACAATCCGGCACCCCCTGTTCAATTCAGGGTACACGTATACATACGGAGCAGTAGCTCAGTCTGGGAGAGCGCACGACTGAAGATCGTGTCTGCATCGGTTCAAATCCGATCTGTTCCATCAAGATAAACCTAATAGTATTGAGTAAGTATCATATTTCTGTGGGATAAAAATAGAGTGATGCAGCTTAGTGGAAAAGCACGACCAGATACTCAAATCATTAATTCACTTGTTGAGGAAGGATTTGAGCATATAGAACTCTATCTTACTACTGATATTCTTGATAATCAAGACGATATTGTTGAACAGTGTAAACGTTCTGACGCAAATATTGCGAACGTTCATACACCACATATCAATATTGATTCTGACACTACAGAATATTACAAGCAGACAGATCAAATTGCAGCTGCACTAAATGCAACACTAGTCGTAGACTCTAATCCAACTTCAACACGATACACGCCAAATATCTATCCTATTGAAAATGTTCGCGCCCCTAGTGTAGGATATGAGAACGACCCATCGGTGAGCTCATTCTATTTGCAAAATAACCATTTAGCAAAAGGTAAACCACTTGTTCTTGACACAGCACACCTCCATATGAGTGAAGAGAGTTATATTCCATTTATCGAATCAATTATTGCCCAATATGGGGTTGATATGATTCCATCAGTCCACCTTGATAATGCTACCAGAACAAATGATGGAACAAGAGCAATTAACGAAGGGACTGTGGATATCCCAACGATTGTAAAATGTCTTGACGCGTATGATTATGGTGGTACTGTTGTACTCGAAGTCCCTCACGCAGCCCAAGGTGATGCTTTGAAATACGTTCAAGAAATAGTAGATACGTGTTCCGCCAATAAGTACGAAAATAAATATTGACGGGAACGGTGTCTCTCAGTGACCGTAACCTAGTCTGGCAAGGTACACCGAATATAACGGTGTGGACGCTGGTTCAAATCCAGTCGGGCACATTTGTGGCTGGCATCCCAAACTGCAATGTGCTGGCACATCTCTTAAATGGGGTGTGCAGGCTGAAGGATGCGCCCCCTGAAAGTAAGAAGTGGCTGCCTGCAACCTTATACAGGTTGTAACTGTTGACGTAAATCTGTCACAGTGGAGTTGGCGTCTCCGTGGAACCGCTTGGGGACTGGTCGTCCCGACAACAGACCTAACGACAAGTGGTAGCCGGTGGCTGGAAGCTAATCCATTTGAGAACGCTTCTATGATATGCGCCGGTGGCTGGAAGCTAATCCATTTGAGAACGCTTCTATGATATGCGCCGGTGGCCCTACTACCCGTCCTACGTCCACGTAATTGGGA
>SL_4KL_010_BRINEDRAFT_10000006_pt1 | contig 75913 bp, 79 predicted proteins | sample SodLak_010_BRINE_2_FD_10664 | JGI IMG/M metagenome (IMG submission 10664) | reverse complement strand
TCCATCTCTTGATCAGCCCAGGAAACGGTATTGTATTCAAATGCGTCAAATTCTCCTACAGGTTCATTCTGTTTTGCTACATCTCTTACTTTTTCAAATTTAAGGTGATCGTATTCTAGTATCTTATGTGGCAGGTCTTCTAAGAACCATAGAATTCCTGTTCCTTCCCAGTGATGTTCTCCGAAGGTTTCATAATCCATGAAAAGATTTATTGAGTCTCCTTTTTCTTCTGCCAGCCATGAGGCGTATTTTTCAGCTGTTAATGGATATTCGTCCCACCATTTTGCCGAAAAACGGTATCCTATGTCGTCGGTAAGTTTACGATTTCTTAACATGATATTGTTTCCATCTTCTGTGACAAAGTTAGGCTGTGTATAAAGATGATTTGGGGATCTCCAACCTAGAATTCTTGGAACGCCTTCGGTAAAAATCGCATCAAATCCTTCTTCGGCACTGATTTTACCGATTTCGTTGTGGTATATGAGTTCTGTATTGGTCATTACTTTGGTTTCAACGCCAAAGGTTTCTTTTATTATTTTTTTGTGTGTTCTTAATTGGTTTCTAAATTCTTCTTTATCGTTAAATAGTCCTGCAAGACTATGGTAGTGTGCTTGACCGATAAAATCTATTGTATTGTCGGGAAATTGGTTCAGCATGTCTATTAGTTCGGGATGATATTCCTTAGCCTGTTCAATCCAGGAAGTAGATATTGAGAAATTAACCTTTAGTGGTCGTTCTTTGTGTGCGGTTTCCTTGGCAACGCGTAATAATCTCTCTGTCGCAGGGAAATAACAGTTCTCGGCTACATCCTTGAAGAAATGCTCGTTCATTTCATCGTCAAAATAACGATCGTAAAGGGTGTTAGCGTCTTTATTAACTCCATCAATTCTTAATCGATGAGGTTGGTGTACTTCAAAAGAGAGAGTTATTGGCGTGGTCATTAAGATTAGAATTTTGTTTTGTCCTTTAAATTAACAATCTAGTATAAGTTTCGAAGATTTCAAACTATTATAAGCGTTCTAATATAACCATTTTAGATAGGGATAACGTCTTATGGAAGCAAGTGTTACGACTAAGGAGAATGAAAATGGTACGGAGATAATAATAGAAACAAAAAAAGATGAAATAGCTGTTGTAGTAAGGGATGAAGAAGGTGAGAGGATTTACCTGCCATATCAAGTCGAAAAAAACAATAAGACTTATTATACGAGCGATAATAAGGACTTAGAGAAGGTAAGAAACGGTTTTAGAATAGAACATCCTCGTTCGGTAGATAGGGTTAATGTAATATCTTAAAAGCAATTTTAATATTATTACAAAGATTTATAGACTTCTATGATTTCTTCCGCCATTTTGCTCCAGTCTCTAGAGTTAAAACTTTGATTTGGCGCGGTATCTTCTTTTAGGGCTTTTTTCAATGCGTTCTTAAGCGAATCTGAAGTGGGTTCGGCACTATAAATTAGATTTTGAGGTAATATTTCTTCTACGCCACTTTTAGTTGCTACAACGGAAGTTTTCATTTCTAAAGCTTCTGTAATGGTTAATCCAAACGGTTCTGAGAAGGAGGAGGATACAAAAACGTCTGCACAACGATAGTAGTCTCCTAAAATATCTTCATTAACAAATCCAACGAAGATAACCCTGTCTTCAATATCTAATAGCTTTACAAAATTTTCATAAGATTCTTTTAATTCTCCTTCTCCTCCTAAAACAAGATAACAGTCATCATGTTCTCCTAAATATTTTTTAAATCCGTAAATAAGATGTTCGATACCTTTCTGTTCGGCATGACGACCTACAAAAAATATCATATCTCCTTCAATCCCAAGCTCTTTTTTGACATCTATTCCTTTGGTTTTAGGTTTTGAGAACCCGTTGTAGATTACTTCTGACTTAACAGAATGTTCTTTTAAAATATCTTCTCTTAAAATCTGACTAACTGCTATCAATTGATCTGGCTCGGTACATGCAACCTTTTCTAATCTGCCAACTGTTTCTGAGATACTTCTAGATCTGTTTTTACATAGGGAATGAATTGTAGATACCCAGCTGACATCACAATACTTTTTACACTTAAAACCTGTCTCCGCACCAAACCAGTCATGTGTGTGTATAATATCGTACTCATCTGCAATTTGAGGTATTTTTTGTGACATTTCCCTAGCTATTCCAAAAATATCGTTACTTTCTGCTTCAATACTGATAATATCGGTTCTTTCTTCTCCAGGAGCGTTAATAGCAGGCAAAGCCATCGTTACGTCTATTTCTTCTTTATTGCGTAACTCTTCAAAGAGTCTAACAACGTGTATATCCAAGCCACCTTCAATGTTCGGCGGGTACCCCCATCCAACCAAGAGTATTTTCTTTCTCACATTTTCCAATTATGTGATTAAGGTAAAAAAGCAATTAGGGTCGTTTTAAGAATTATCTGTATTAGGTATTAAAGAGAAGAAAAAATAGGTGAATTTAGAAGCAGTTACTCTATATTCATACTTTGGTTTGTTTTCTTAATTGAGGTTTCTTTATCCTCTAATTCAAACATGGAGCGAATAGCATCTACACTGTCTGGAACCACGATTGATTCTTGATGAACCATGTGAATCCAATAGAGATTTTCTCCTTCAACGGTTACTGTCTCTTCCCATACGCATGCTTCTGGCATATCGCTTCTAGGTCTTTCTAGATCTCTCATTTGTTCAAACACTTTGCCTGTTGAGCTGTATCCTTCTCCTGCAGATTTTAATACAACTCTTGGTTGTTGTTTGAATGCTTCTACAACATCTTTTGCTTCTATATCTTCCTTCTCTAGTTTTGCTTTGACCATGTGAACGTGTCCGTAAGTGTTAGGTACTTTAACTGCTAAAGTCTTAATATTTAAATCAGGCATTACAGCTTTGACGTCGGGTCCATGATGGCTTGGCACTTCTGTCACAGGCACTATCGAATTAATAGGCCCTCTACTATCCTGTGCAGGGTCACCGCCTCTTCTTACCAGATTGGCTGTCACTTCCTTTATACCATATTTTTCATCTACAATACTTAGTGTTCTTGAAAGGCTAGTGGTGTTACAAGATACAACTTTAACATAATCTTCGCCTTTAGCTTCTTCATAATTTGCATCAGCATTAAAAGCTACAGGAGCTATATCTTTTGGTGCTCCTCCTTGGAAAACCGCTTTAACATTATTCGGTTCATAAAGATTTTCTTTATTAGCTTTGTCTATTCCGGGAGGGGTACAGTCAACAACTACATCAATCTCATCAATATTTTCTTCCAAAACGCCAGCTACATGCATTCCATCATCTTCTAGCTGTTCCTTTCCCTCTTGAGTTGAAGCGTATAAATCTGTTCCATATAAGGGGCCCTCTTCCCTTAGCACTGTTCTTGTTTGTCCGGAAGCAGAAACGTCAGAAATACCGTAAAGATTAAGATCTTCCTGAAGTTTTACTGCTTCTGCTACACGCTTTCCTATTGTTCCAATTCCGTTTACAACTACGTTTACCATAATATCACGTACTACTAATCATAGAATTTTGTATAAAAAGAAAACCTCTAATCAGAGAACGTTGGTACTGTTTATCTAGAAATTCGTCAACAGAAAAATCAAATTTTCTTATCAGATAAGTTAAAGTTTATCTCTTTCAGTTCCATAAAAAGAATTTTCCTTTTTCCAACCGGGTTCGTACTTGTACTGAATTCCTGTTTTACGTATAATTGTTAGATAATCATCTATTCGCTTCTCAGCGCAACTCTTAACTAGATATCTCCATTCTTCATCGCTTCTTATCCTTCTTCTTATTTCAGAGCCAGAATAAATCTCAGGGTTTAACATTTCCGGTTTTTCAATATCTATCTGAGTGTGTTGTTCTGCTAGCTTTTTCACCAGGCTATTTCCCGAGACTAAAGTTTCATCGTCTTCTATTTCTTCTTCTAATTTAGCAGCCCATTTCTTATTTCCTTCTTTGTTTTTTTCTTCATCTTTTATACCGATAACTTCGATATCTGGAAAACAATCTTTAATCAACTTCGTACGCTCTTCAAATGTTAAAGGGTTGTCAAGCTCTCTAGAAGTTTCACAACTTCCTATTAGGATTCTAACATTATCATAATCATCTTTTAACTGTTCTACGGCGTGATGATGTCCTTGGTGGAATGGCTGAAACCGTCCTAGGAATACTGCTTTTTTCATGTGAAAATTGTATCACCTGTTTCTAGAATGGTTGAACGGGTTAGTTCTGTAAATTCTTCTAGTTCATGATTTTTGGAAAGCTCCTTAGCAATGTAGTAAGCAACACTAAAGCCTAGTCTGTTAAGTTCTTCAGTACTTTCTTCAATGGATTTATCTAGGTTTTCTCTTAAAATTGGCCATTCTTCTTCGATGACTTCAATGTCATCTACCTCGGGTTGTAAGCCTACAGTGTGTTCTGCAAAAACTAGAGAGTGGCCAAGTTGGAGAATGTTTTCCCAGTGAAAGCTAATCTCCTTGTATTCTAAGAACCATGCTTGTGCATATCCTTGAGCCATTATATTGCTCAGGTTATCGCTCCAGTCATCTCTGTAGGTGTTAAAATACAAAATTAGGTTCTCTGAATTGAGAGCTTCAGGAGAAAACTTTTCATGCCAAGAAAGGCTAATCTCTAAGCTGTCTTCTTTAACTAAGAAACTTTTACAGGTCTCTATTGTGGTTTCTATTACTGGTTGAGCCTGCTGTAAATCCTGTTTTGATGGTTTTATAGAGAATCTCATTGTTTTTCCTTCCATTTAATGCTGCAGCCCTGACTGGCTTTTTGGTTTTTAGGCGGTTTCTGTCGTTTAAGCATTTTTTCAATAGCGCTTTTCATTTCTCTATTGTTTATTTCGTCATCTGGGTTAGTTTTATCGTTTAATCTTCCTTGATAGTATAATCGATGTCTCCAGTCCAATAGAAATGGGTCGGGTGTACAGACAGCGCCATAACTTTTCGCAACCTCTTGTTCTGGATCTACAAGATAATAAAACTCTATGTTATTTTCTTCTACAAATTCTTTCATTTTATCTATGCTGTCGTCCTCGTGTGTCTTAGAATTTGGATTTATACCTACTACTGCAACACTTGAAAATTCTTCATCTAATTTTTTCAGCTCTTCTATTTGAGTCTTTACGTAAGGACAATGATTACACATAAAAACAACTAAAACTCCGTCAAAATTGTTTAAGTCTTCTAAGTGTATTATTTCTCCTTTATAATCTTCTAGTTCGAATTTTGGTGCTGTCTCTCCGATTTCAATCTCAGGATCTGATTCTTTCAAGGCCATATAATAGTAACTTTGTCTAGGTAATGGTTTGAATCTAACCCTTTCTGAAAATGTGAAGTGTTGTGGATTTGAGTAGGTTTTATACACGTTGAGTAAGATAATACAATGTATTATGAAAGATATTGAGAACTCTCCCATCACACGAAATGGAAACTCTGTAATTCTAGCATATGATCATGGAGTAGAACATGGTCCTGTAGATTTTGAACCTAATCCAGAAAGCGCAAATCCTGAAAACGTATTTGAAGTAGCTAAACACAATGCAGTAACTTGCATTGCTGTACAAAAAGGAACAGCCGAACAATACTACGAAGACTACAAAGATGATGTAAATCTTCTTGTCAAACTAAATGGAAACTCCAATTTAGCACATAGAGAAGACTACTACAGTCCGAAACAGTGTAGCGTTAAATATGCGGTAGAAGAACTCGGAGCAGAAGCAGTGGGATATACAATGTACGCAGGAAGCGTTCATGAAGATCAAATGTGGAAGGAATTTCGAGAAGTACAAGAGGAAGCAAGAAAGTACGATGTGCCTGTAGTGATGTGGGCATATCCAAGAGGAAAAGGTATTCAGAACTCTGACTACGAAGGACAAAAAGACCCAGATTTGATAGCATACGCAGCAAGACTTGGATTAGAGTTAGGGGCAGATATGGTTAAAGTAAAATATCCGGGAAGCAAAGAACATATGAAGGAAGTAGTAAGACAAACAGGAAGAACTAAAGTTGTGATGAGTGGTGGAAGCAAAAGAAGCGACGAAGCATTCCTAAGCGATGTACAGAACACAATGGATGCTGGAGCAAACGGACTAGCTGTAGGAAGAAACATATTCCAAAGAGAAAACCCTGAAGATATTCTAAACCAGCTGGAAGAAGTAATCTTCCAAAACTAAAAAACCAAGTTTTTATCCCTATTTTCTCTTTACAAACACAATGTCACTCCAAGACTACACAAAAAATGAAGAAAAGATGAAAAAAGATAAAGACGAAGTCATAAAAGAGATATTCGAGATAGTAGCACACGCAGCACCTCATATAAGCTCTGGAATTGAAAGAAGACGAGAATATGTAGGAAACGAAAACCCTTCAGACGAGAAGCAAAGAGAAGCAGACGTCTGGGCAGACGAACTACTAACAGAACTAATAACTAGCATAGAGGGAGTAGGCGAACTAGCAAGTGAAGAAAGAAACGAAATAATAGATTGTGGAAGAGGATTTTCTGTAACACTAGATCCATTAGATGGTTCATCGAATATACCGACAAACAATCTGGTAGGAACAATAGTAGGGATATACAACAAAGAACTTCCGTGTAAAGGAACAAATTTAGAAGCATCATTCTACGTACTGTTTGGACCAACAACGACTATAGTCAAGGCACAAAACCAACAAGTGAACGAATACGTAATAGAAGAAAAACAAAATGACAAAGTAGAAATACACAAGGTAAAAGAAGACTTGAAACTACCTGAAGAACCCGCGATTTTTGGTTTTGGAGGAAACAAAAACTGGACGCCAGAGTTCAGAGAATTTGCTGAAGAAATAAGGCAGGAAAATAAAACAAGGTATGGTGGGTGCTTAATAGGGGATATAAACCAGGTATTACATCATGGAGGGATTTTTGCATATCCTGAGCGAACTGACGCGCCCGATGGGAAACTAAGGCTATTATTCGAAGCTAACCCTATAGCACATATAGTAGAATTGGCGGAAGGTGCGTCGAGTAATGGAGTAAAACCTATTCAGGAAATAGAGGCAGATAAATTACATCAAAGAACTCCGCTTTATCTAGGTAATAAGTCTTTAATTGAAAGAAGAGAGAACTTTTAGAAACAATAAAGTGTCTTTATTTTTTTCCTCTTCCAATAATTGTTACTATCCTTATATTCTTTTGGTGATGTGAATTCATAATGATAAAGTTCTGCTTTGATGTGTTTAGGCTTCTCGTCCTTGAAAGGATTGCTTTTAATTAACTTTAGAGCGTTATTATCGTTGTCAGCTAGTTTTTCTAAGAATCTTACAAACCATTCGTCCTTTTCGATTTTATCGTGAGCTAAAAAATATAGAGTATACTTAAATATGTGATGATAAGGTGCTATTTGCTTTGGCCGATCTTTTAGAGTGTTTGGCTGGCCATTTAGCTTATACTCCTTCCATTCAGCGTTTTTAAGATTTTCACTTAATGTTCCTTTGATTATAATTTCTTTTTTCTTCTTAGAAACCCATGGAAATGCTCCGTATGAATTTCCAATATGGAGAGGGTTATAACTCATATTCTGAGCTGGTTTCTTCACGAAAAAATTTTCAATAGCTGGTAAACTCAGAACGAAAACCAGAAAGCTTATTACAAATATGGCTTCTGGGTGAGGATAAGCAGCTGGTTCGGGTAAAGAAGCCGGTAAAACAAGAATATTATTTATAATTTCGTCATTTAACGTGCTTATAGAAAGAATTATTGTAATTAGATTTAACCAGGCATAGTTTCCTCCTAGAATTATCTTAATTTGTACTAGTACTGTAATTAAACCTGCTATAGAAGCGTAAGGTTGTGGGGCAAAATAAAATAGAGGAACTATAATCATTATTGCTGGCATCAGTAGTGAGGCGATTTTTAGAATCTCTCGGGGAAGATAATGAAAATGTCGACTTAATGGTCCGGGGAATGGTTGAGTTTCAAAATGGTGCTGTAGGCTTGTGAAATTACGCCATGTTTCACCACCTCTTATCTTCACTATTGCAGATCCAAACATCATACGGAATAAAATCCATCTGAAAAGCCATATCACGACTTCTGGACTTTTTACGCCCAAAGTACCTAGAAATATTGCGATAAATCCTGATTCTGCTAAAATTCTATCCCATCCTGGTTTTGAAAAAATCTGGCCTGAATTAAGGAATGACAAAAATATTATCCAAAGGGTAAACCAGATTAAAGCGTTTAAATAGAAGCCTAGTACTTCAGTGATGCCTAGAAATACCAAAAATGATAGTAACAATCCTACTATGGCGCAAAGCCTAATAAAAAAATCTTTAGGAATGAGATAGAATAGACTAAAATACTTTCTCTTAGTTGCACTTTTATCATCTTTAATAGGCGCTAAACCTTTTTCTCCAACTAAAGGGATGTATTGTCTGAAAAGAATCAGAAATGCTATCAGATAAGTCAGCCCTAAACCTCTGCTTAAAAGAAAAGCTACTAGTTCATAACTTCCTGATCCATCGAACATAGAGTAAACAGTTATTATGCTAGAAAACTCTTATTGATTTTTAATCTTGTATATATTGCGACAGGAATACATTGCTACAATGAATGTTGGACATATTAGCTATCTTAAAATGAGAAAAGAACTATTTAATCGTAATAATCTAATATATTTTCTCTATCAAAGATGTTTTCTTGTCCTACCTGTTTTTTGAGTTTCTTCGCTGTTTTCTTACCAATCAGTTTTTTGAGTTTTTCAAAACTGGTTTCCCTGATGTCTTCTTGTGTTTCTATTCCAAAATCACGGAGTTTTCTTGCTCTTACTCTGCCTATTTGATCGTATTTAACTAGCCTTAATAGTTCTTCTTTAATTCCGTGTTTTAATCGTATCCGTAAATTCTCTAATTCTTTTTGAACATCTTTATCGATGTTTTTCATTCGTGCTAATTCTTTGCTAGCGTAAAGCATCCAGTCCGCATTCTGCATCTTAGCACGTATTCCTCCTGGTGCAATATTGTATTCGTCCATGATATTCTGCTCTTCCATCTCATCTATCCAGGCTTGCATCATCATACTAGTTTTCATACACTGTACAAACTCGTCATAGTCGGGATTCCATTCCTCAGGAACTGATTCCAAAAGGAATTTTTCAGCATCTAAAAGTTGAAGCTCTGTATCTGCCCAATTCTTATCCTTAACATTTAACAAAGGCTTTAGCTCGGTAGTTCGGTTCAACATGAAAAGATAAGATATTGCCTTTGTTTCATCCTTGCTTTCTGCTTTTTCTAAACATTTCAAAACGTGGTATGCGGAGTCAGGATCAATATAAAGCTCTGAAACTCGCTTACCTAATTTAGTAGCTCTAAATTCTTGATCATCCAAGAACTCATATTTTTGCAAGTCCTTCAACACTTTTTCAATCTTCTCCTGAATATCATGAATGTCTTCATACTGGTGCTTATAGAAAGTCTCGTCATAAAACTCCATCAACTGCTTCTTTGTAGTACAGAAGTTCGAAGCAACTAAAGCCAAAGTATGCATTCGAAGCACAGGCTCAACAGATAACTTAGAAGTAATCCTTTCCGAATTACCAGCAATATACCTGTCTAAAATCTTATCTTTCATACCAGGACTTTTAGATAAACTGATGGCCTCTCCGTGATCGTCATATTTAGGCCTGCCGGCTCGGCCGCTTTGCTGCTCGTATTCTAGCACAGGAATGAAATCCATTCCGTCACCGGTATAACGCTTTAAATCACGAATCAAAACTCTGTAGGCCGGTAGATTAATACCTGCTGCAAGTGTAGGTGTTGCTGCTACGCTTTTAACATGTCCTTCTCTAAATGCGTCCTCCACAGCCTTTCTCTGACGCTGCACGAGGCCAGCGTGGTGAAAGGCAGATCCTTTCTCTATGTTCTTTGCTAGTCTTTCACATTGGGATGTGGGGCTGCCTAGTGCGTTTAGTATTATTTCGCTGTATTCTTCTAGTTTTTTCTGGTCTTCTCGTGTTAAATGTTCTCCTGTTACTTTAGCTAGGCGGTCGCTTTCTTTTTCTGAACCTTTACGAGAATTGCAAAAGGTAATCATTTGTTTTTCTTTTTCTAGCGTATCTTCCATCAGGTTTTGGCTTTTACGTCCATGTTTGTCGCTTATAAATTGTGTTTCAGTTTCTAATTCTTCTGATTCTTCGTTTTCTTGGTCTAGTATTTCTTTTCCTGATTTAAAGCCGCCCATGCTGTTTTTATTGTCTTTAAGGCTAGTTTCTTTTCTGGTTTCTAGTTTGTCGGCTACGTCTTCGGGGTAGAATTCTATTTCGTTACCTTCATAGATGCCGTGTTGTAGTGTTACGGGTCGGTACTGTGACTCTATTAGTGTGGCGTCTAGCCAGTTTGCAAGTTCGTCTGAATTGTGAATGGTGGCTGAAAGTCCTAAGAGCTGGAAATCTAGAAGGTTTTTAAGTCGTGTAAGTGTTACTTCTAAGGTAGGTCCTCTATTTTCGGAAGTTAGTAGGTGTATTTCGTCTACTACGACTAGTCCTATGTTGTGGATCCATGATGGGTTGTGGCGTAGTAGTGAGTCTAGTTTTTCGCTTGTGACGATTACTATGTCTGCGTTGTCTAGGTATTCTCCTTTTTCGTCTTTGTTTCCGACGGATATCTTGACGTTTTTGTCTTCGAAACGTTCTTTAAAGTCTTGGTATTTTTCGCTGGCTAGTGCTTTGAGTGGTACTATGTAGATTGCTTTTTGGTTGTTTTCGTAAACTGTTCTTGTTATTCCTAGTTCGGCGATCAGTGTTTTTCCTGATGCGGTGGGTGAAGCAATAATCATGTCTTTTTTGTCGAGTAGTCCTTTCTCTACTGCTTCTGTCTGTGGGGGATTCAGTTTGGTAATTCCTTCGCTTTGAAATTTCTCTCTGATTTCGGGTTTTATGTCGAGTTTTTCTACTTTCACAACAATGTTTCAAGTGCTGAATTATTTACTTCTTTAGTTCTGTGAGGGTTTTGGAGTTTTTCCCTGTTGAGTTTGATGAGACACAATATTTTGGTTTTGTGTTTGATTTTAATACCATAAATAGTATTTTATTTAATCTCGTTGCTTTTAAACTGTTTAAAAAGATTATTAAAAGATTTTAGCTAACTTATGCCTATGTCTTCCGACAAATGGAAATTTCAAAACAGCTGGGACTCAGAGGGAAAAATATCATTTAGGGACAAAAGAATGGTTTTAATGAATCCTGAAGTGGCTGTAGGAGCTAAACAAGATTTAAGAGATTCTACTGGAATATTAGCTAAAAAGATATTTTTTAAACGTGCATATGATGCAGGCCGAAATCTTGCTCACGAACTACCAGAAAATAAAGGCAAGAAAAGATCGGTAGAGATTGCAGCAGAACTGATGAGTCACATGGGTTATGGCAAGGTTAAACTATACCAATTTGATGAATCGGGAAGAGTCATTTTTAGAGCAGGTAATTCTTTTGAAGGAGAATATCAAAGAAATAAAGAAACCTACAAAGATGAACCAATATGTGACATACTAAGAGGTATGGCCTCGGGAGCAGCTTCCATAATACTGAAAGATAATATACAGGCTAAAGAAACAATGTGTATCGGAGAAGGAGACGAACTTTGTGAAGTTGTACTTAATACTGGAGGAGTTGAAGGAGACAACTGGCTCGACTAAAAGACAAAACATCAACTTAAAAGCATCAAGGACCTTAGTGTCTAATTATGTCGGTTGCTGTAAACTTAGTAGGAACCGCGGTTATAGCAGTTCAAACAATACTAGCCGTAGGAGCATTATTGTACTTAACACAAAAGATAGGCATTTATCAAGTAACGGAAATAAGACAATTAGAAACAATAAAGGACTATTTGACAGAATTTGCGGATGAAATTTCGTTTTCTGTTGCTTTTGTGGCAACGACAGCTAGTTTGTACTTTTCAGAGATTCTGACTTTGGAGCCGTGTCCTTTTTGCTGGTATCAACGTATCTTGATGTATCCTCTAGTTGTGATACTGGGAACGTCAATTTTTCTTAGAAAAAGTAGTAGAGACTTTGTAATACCTTTAACGATGATTGGTGCTGCGATTTCAGTTTATCATATTGCAGTACAAGTTATAGGAGAGTCCATAGCTACAGGTTGTGGAGAATCAGGGGTTTCATGTAGTGTAATATATATACAGTATGCGGGATATGTTACAATTCCCGTTATGGCGTTAACAGCGTTTCTAGCAATATTTTTGCTGCAATGGAAATTTAGAGAGTGAGTTAAAGGTTTTCAGATACTTTTTCCCTAACATCTTGATTTTTATCAAGTAGGTTATTCTTCTTAAGATCTTTAACATGATAGTTTATTGTAGATTTGTCTAAATCAAGTTTTTCTGCTATATCTATTTGTCGTAATCCTTTTCTCTTTAGTTCAAGTATTTTTCTTTTATTAGGATTTCTTAGAATGCTGGCTATACACTTTTGCTTGCATATTTTTTCATATTTACAGGTCTTACATTCTTCTTTAGGAAGTATAGCTTTGTTTTTCTTTTCGATTTTATCAGATTTTTCTATATGGTACTGTAAGACCCCGTTCTCTAAATCTGTTTCTTTTTTCAGCTGTGTGAATGTTATTCCTTTGTTTTGTTTTACTTTGGATTCTATGAGTTTTCGATTATCGGTTTTCATAATTTGAGCCTTATGTTACGGTTAATTCCGCTTCATGATTTTCATGTAGTGTGCAGTCTACGAGCGTGTCTTCAACCTCCTCTTTGGCTGTTATTGTCATTGTTTCTCCAGATTCTAGACGTTCGTCTATGTCGTATTCTTCAATTGTGACAGTATGTGCTATACTGCCTTCGTTGTGGAAAACTATTTCCTCATTTATTTCGGCTTCTAAAGTATTTTCAGGTAGATTGCTATCTTCCTGTTGGAAATACATTTCACCCACAGCTACAGTGACATCTCCTTCTGGAATTTCTTCTTCGTCATCACTGATACATCCACTAGCTATTATAGCTGCTGAAAGTGCAAAAATCGCTAATATCTTTTCTTTCTCCATACGACCACATTTCAACATATAGTACTTTAAAATTTTAAAACATAGGTTTTTAGAACATTATAGAAACGTAATAAGCGAGTTTGAAACTTTTACCAGAAAATGTGGGCGGACTGGAATTAAATAAAAAAATAGTTAAAAGAATAAAAATCTCTCCATAAATTAAATGAAGAAAGGCTCTTATTCTCTTTTAATAGAACTGAAAACCTCACAAAAAATAAGAATCGGGGCTTTAGGAACTAAAACATTCCAAAAAGGCTATTATGCTTATAACGGGAGTGCCTTTGGACCTGGAGGATTTAAAAGAGTACAAAGACATAAGCAGAATCTTGAAAAATGTAACAAAAAACACTGGCATATAGATTATTTTCTTTCCAATCCTGAAACAAGATATAAAGGCGTAATTAAATCTAATGAAGATATAGAATGTAGTTTAAGCGCCATAAACGATGAAAAAATATCTAAAGTTTCTGATTTCGGAAGCTCTGACTGTAAGTGTAAATCACATCTGCTCTATAGCACGAATCTAGGTTTGTTGAAAGAAAAACTTCTAGATAAGCACAAAGGATTGTCGGAACAGGTTCTTAGTGAATGAACGACTTGCTAAATAACCTTATTTTCCTCAGGCTGTTCTTTAATATTTCTTAAAGTTGTCTCAAATATTCTATCTTTAGCCTCCTCGGTGTTAAAACCATTATGAGGTGTAACAATAACGTCGTCCCGTTCAATCAGTTCGCAGTTTGCTTTAAACTCTGGACAGCAAAAATTTGTTCTTTCTTCATAATTTTGCATTTTTCTCATCTCATCTTCTAGTTCCATCACATCAAGACCTGCTGCAGCAACTTGATCTTTTTTCAAGGCGTCTAGAAGTGCTTCAGAATTTATGAGCCCGCCTCTAGCAGTATTTATTATCACTACGTTGTTTTTCATCTTCTTAAAAGCTTTTTCTTCAAGAAAATGATGGTTCTTATCAGTTAAAGGGCAGTGAAGACTGATTATGTCTGATTGAGTTAATAGGTCTTCTTTTGAAACATACATAAAATCTAGCTCTTCTTCTAAATGATCTTTTTTGTATGGGTCATAAGCTATAACATCCATTCCAAAACCTTTAGCAATTTTTATAGATTCTTGACCAATATCTCCGGTTCCAATAATACCTATCTTTCTTCCTTTTAACTCGAAACCGGTTAAACCCTTGTGGTCGAAAACATGATGTGTTCGCTCCGCAGACTGTAAGATATTCTTGGAAATTGCTAAGATAAGGGCAAAAGCGTGTTCAGCAACAGTATTCGAACCATAGTGAGGAACATTAAATACGTTAATTCCAAGTTCTTCCGCGGTTTCTAAATCAATATTATCATAACCTGTGGATCTTGTAAAAACAGCTTCGGGCCTAATTTCTTTTAGGACATTTTCGTCCACGTTAGATGAAGCGAATACACACACATGATCATAGTCGTATCCTTCACAATTTTCAGGATTTAGTGATTCTTCGTGAATTTCTACATCTAAATCGGATTTCTTAACTTCATCTTCCCATTCTTGAAAATCAAACCAGCCTATATTACTCATATACTAAGAAGAATACGTTAAGCTTATTTAAATTAGATTTGTTGGAGTTTGATACCAGAAAGATTTAATTTAATCTCAAATCTTTTTTCTTTGTGAGGTTAAATTGAAAAGCAATAGTAAAACAACCAAACTAGTTCTAATATTCCTTTTATTTGGTTTACTAGTAATTTCGCCAGCACTAGCAGAATTTGAACAGGATAATTCTGCCGAAGAACTTGAAGTGCACTATTTCTACCAAGATGGATGTCCATATTGTGCTCAACAAGAAGAATTTCATGAGGAACTGAAAAAGAAATTTCCTAACCTAACAATTCACAAATATGATATAGAGAGACCGGAATCCCATCAAGAATTAGAATATCTTTCTGAAAAGCATGATGTTCGTATAGACCGTCCTGGAGTTCCTATGACTTTTGTTGGCGGAGAATTTTTCCAAGGTTTTGATTCTCATACTCCAGAACAAATTGAAACGGCACTTCGAGGCGAACAAGTAGAAGAAGCTGATGAAATAAATCTGCCTTTATTAGGTAATTTAGATCCTTCAAGCTTATCTTTACCTCTATTAGCTATTCTTTTAGGATTAATAGATGGTTTAAATGTTTGCAGTATTGGAGCACTTATACTAATATTGACAATAGTAATGAAGTTTAATTCAAGACCTAAAATACTGTTATTCGGAGGTTTATTCATTTTAACAACGGTAACAGTTTATGGATTAATTATATTCGCATGGTACGGAGTTTTTGAATTGTTTATAACTCGTTTAGGTATTGCCAGGTTGTTTATTGGACTTGCAGCGCTTATTGGAGCAACTATATTTTTCAGGCAATTTTTAGAGTTCTACAAACATGGTCCGACTTGTAAAACTACAACTAATCAGCACATTGCAAAAATCGTGGATAAGATAAAAGAACATGTGACCAGCGGCAGATTAGCTCTAGTGGCTTTGGCAATAGTACTTTTCTCTGCTTTAATAACGTTAATAGAACTACCTTGCTCTATAGCATTGCCTATGGTTTTTGCTGGTGTGCTTTCGGAGGCTTCACTACCTACAATAAGCTATACATTCTATATTATACTTTATTTATTGTTCTACATGCTAATTGAGTTAATAATATTCCTTGTGGCAGTTTTCACAAAAGATGTCTGGTATGGGCCTGATAAAGCTGTCACATGGACTACGCTTTTAGCAGCACTGGTATTACTAGGTTTAGCCATATATTATCTGAATCCTGCATTCATATTATAGAAGAAAAAAATAACTAGTGGCTGGTCCATCCGCCATCAACAGGAATGTTTGCCCCGGTAATATACGAGGCCTTATCTGACGCTACGAAGTGTACTACTTCTGCAATTTCTTCGGGTTCAGCAACTCTTCCAAGCGGTGTTTCATTTAAGACGTGTTCTTTAAATTCTTGATCTTTCAGACCTTCCTCGGTCATAGGTGTTCTAACAAAGCCAGGGCATATGGAATTAACTCTCACATTATGCGGAGCCAAATCGCTAGCAACCGATCTTGTAAGATTTACTACGCCACCCTTAGCTGCGTTATAGGCGGTAGCACCTATGTCGCCTACAAGACCGTAAATAGAAGCTATATTAACTATATTTCCTTCTGTTTTTTTCAAGTGGGTAGATGCAGCTTTGCAGCCATAAACCACTCCGTCAAGATCGATGGATCGTATTTTGTTCCATTCTTCTATACTCATGTCTTCTATAGAATTTCGACTGCCAATACCAGCATTATTAACCATAACGTCAAGTTTTCCATATTTTTCTACTGTTGTATTTACTAAATTTTCAACTTCCTTCCAGTTGGAAACATCACACTTTATGAAGTCTTCGTTTAGCTTTTCAGCTACTTTCTTTCCTTCCTCTTCATTTATATCGGATATTACTACGGTGAAATCTTCTTCTGATAATTTTTTACAGATCGCTTTTCCAATGCCTGAGGAACCTCCTGTAACAATTGCAACTTTTTCTTTCATACTGAAAAATAGTTATTTGTTGTTTTTAACACTTATTGACTGTTATTAGCGAGTTTAAACTTATTACCAGCATTATATTTGTTTTTAAACTGTTTAAATAAGGAAAAAATAGAAAAAAATGTTTTGGTGTGTTAGCCGAGTAAATAACGTAATTGCGGATATTTTTCTATAATCTCTAGTTCTTCAATTTTTTTGTCAAGTCCTAAAATCCTGCCTGCGCCTAATGCGCCTAAACCATAGAGCAGGAACACATAGACTAATGTATCGTTGACGATATATCCGTGTTCAACTGGAAGTCCTTGTGCTAACCCGCCTTCAAGGCTTGCCATCCAGAAGAGCAACATTTGAAGTCCTCCGGCTAGTGCAGCAAGTCTGAAGAAGACACCTAGTAGGAGTGCCAGCCCAATTCCTAGTTGTCCAAATACAACCAGCGGATCTACTATTTCTGGGTGTGCGGCAAACCACTGAAATAACTCATAAAATGGGTTTGCGTCTGCTACTGCACCTTCCAAAAAGTTTGCTGAGTTCCAGTCGCTGTCTAAAAGTTTATCGATACCAGCTTGTAAAAATACCCAAGCCATGATTGCTCTTAGACTTAATACTGAGTATCCGATTGCCTGTTTAGAATACTCAAGTTCTACCGGCTTACCAAATAACTTTGTCTCTAGTGTTTCTTTTGATGTATCGGTAAGTTTCATAATAATTTTCTAAATGTGTCTTAGTGGATCTCTGTTCATATTATTTTATGGTAAAAAATTCCTATCAGGCCTAGAATATTTAACTATCTTTCTTAATAGCTATGATTATGTTTCCAACCACAGTAAGCATTCACTTTGTTTGGAGTGCGATACTCTTCTTTTGTGCAATCGCAGTATATCGGAAGTATCAAGAAAATCAAATTACTATGCTAAGAAATTTCTATATGTTCTTTTTTGTTTGGTCGATAGGGTTTTTCGGGTTGTTATCGGTAATGCTTGCTGCAGGACATTTACAAAACGCGCCAATGATACTAACGTTAGGTTATGTAGTACCTCACTTTTTTGCATTTGTATCAGTAGGTTATCTATGGAGAGTTCAAAGCTCGATAAACTTTCCAAAATATGAAAAGCTATTCTGGGTCTTTGTTGCTTATGGAGTAGCAATAACTGTTTACGGTTTATCTGAACTGCCTGAAGTGTTCGTTGAAGATGGTGTTATGGTACTAGGACCTGAATCAACATTTTCAATGCTTATTCCGCTCGGGATGGCAATCTCGGCTGTAATAATTGCAGGAAGTAGTTTCTATTCTGCTTATGTTACGAGTGGAGAGACGAGAAAGAAATTATCTCTAATAGGGGTTGGAACAATCTTTGCACTAGTACTTTCAGCATTTCTCAAAAACATGGGTTATTCTCTAGCTGGAGAAATAACAAACGTAATATGGGTATCTCTATTTGTCATAGTAGTTTACTGGAGCGAATTTAAATCTAGAATTTCCAGTATAACGTAAAAGGTGTAAAAATTGGATTACGAGATAGTATTTGAAAGAATAGTAGAAAGTGTAAAAGAAATGGTTGGTAAAGTAGCTGTTCCACAAGCTAACAGATTGGAAGGGATAGAAGTCGATGAACAAGGAAAGGTTGTTAGAGGAGAAATTAATTCTAACGATGTAGTGGAACTTGTAACAATTTATGAAGGTGTTATGGGTGATGGGGCAATTGCAGTATCTAAGAGAACAGTTAAAAAGCTTTATAACGAAGACGAATCTGTTAAAAATCTTGATCTGCCTGAAGAAATAATGCCTAAAGATGTAAAAGCTGAAAAGTTTGCGGCTGCTTTCTAACTACGCTCCCATATCTCTACTTTTATTTCGTTTAACTGTTTTGTTTTGTTTTTACTCCATTTGTTTTTGTCAAATTTAGGGAAAAATGAGTCTGCGTCTTTTACTTTTTCCGGTATTTTTGAAATGATGAGTCGGTCTACTTGTTCTAAAGTTTGTTCGTAAACTTTTTCTCCTCCTATAACAAATATTTCGTCCTTTCTAGCTTCTTCAGCGATTTTCCATGCATCCTCTAAGCTACTAGCAATTTTAATATCTTCATGATCTTCTATTTTTTCAGGATTTCTAGTTAATATGATGTTGATCCTGTTCGGTAGAGGTCTATAATCTTTTGGGAGAGATTGATAAGTCTTTCTTCCCATTATGACAGGATGACCTGTAGTAGTTTCCTTAAAGTGTTTCATATCTTCTGGGTAATGCCAGGGTAAATCTCCTCTTTTTCCGATAACTCTCTCTTGATTCATTGCGGTTATTATTGTTCTCTTCATAACTTGAAAGATGGTTTTTTACCTTTTTATCTTCTGTTATGATTAGGATAACCTTGTTTAAAACAGGTACCAATTCTTCTAGAGTATTTTTAGTAATTTAAATTACCTTTAGAGTGTTATTTATCTTCTAGATTATTCTTTTTTTGTAAATTATTCCAATTTTGATGAGATGTAGGCTGCTTATTTCTTATTAAAAGTTATAAACACTTTTAGCGTGGTAAATGTTTTAAACAAATATATTACTAATTATTAACATGTTAGAAACACTACCCACATTTGTAATAACTCACGCAGTTTGGAGTGTTTTAATCTTCGGAGCATTTTTAGCGGTGTACAGAAAATATAGGGAAACACCCAATGATATGCTTGAGAACTTCTATAAGTTCTTTCTATGGTTTTCCGTTCCGTTCTTCGGACTGATGACCCTTATGACCGGAGTAGGTTCTATATATGACAACGAACTAGTTATGATGCTAGGTTACGTTATTCCACACGTATTTGCATTCGTTGCACTAGCATATCTATGGAAAGTTGTTGCAGCGATTAATTTCCCAGAAAGAGCTAACTATTTCTGGGCATTCCTAGTATTCGGAGCATTTATAGGAGTCTTCGGACTTTGGGAGCAACCAGCAGTATTCCTAGAACAAGGAGAATTAGCACTAGGTCCAGAAAGCATGTTTTCAATGCTTATACCGCTGGGATACGCAATCTCGGCTGTAGCAATTTCGGCAGGAGCATTTTATGCCGCATATCTGTCTGAAGGAGAAACAAGACTTAAGCTAGCAATCATTGCTGTAGCAGTAATCCTAACATGGATCGTGTCAGGAACACTACAAAACATGGGTTACCACTTAATAGGAGACATATTCAACGCAATTTGGATAATGATGTATCTATTAGTGTCTTACTGGAGTGAAGCGAAAGGATTAGTTCAAAAGGTGAAATAGATGGCCACATATGCTCAAATATACAAGAGAATAGTAAAAAAATTTAGCGAGACTATTGGAAAAGTAGCTGTAACACAAGCAAAAACAATCGCATCTGTAGAAATGGATGAAGATTTCAATCCGAAAAGTGAACTCGCTAAAAAGGATATAGAGAATCTTATTGAGCAGTATGAAACCTTAATGAAAGAAGGAGCAATAGGAATAGCAAGAGAAGCAGTTAGAGAAGAATTTAAAGAAGACAAAACAGTCAGAGACTTAGATTTACCTGAAGAAATTGTTCCGAAAGAAGTTAAGGCAGATCAATTCGCATCAGCACTCTAGACTCAAAAATTATTTTCTTTCTTTTTTATCTTACTTACTTTAGCAGAACTATACTTTCCAATCGATGAAATCTTTCACTCCGCAATTCCAAACTTTATACCTGGGTAAGGATTATAATCCTTTAACTCCAAGTCTTCGTAAGCTATTTCATCAATACCTTTATTGCTAACTTCTAGAGAAGGTCTTTCTCGTGGTTCTCTTGATAGCTGCTCTAATAAGCCAGGTACATGATCTTTAGGGCGTCCGTCATGTTTCTCTTCTGGTGCATTCTCTAAAATCCACTCTTTAACCTCCAAATAATCTTTTCTAGATTCTACATTTTCAATTTTTTCTTGTAAATCTGTAAGATTTTCATTATACCATTTACCTCTTTCTTTTTGTCCGCAGTATATATGAGCGTCTACTAGCGTGTGTGCGAACTCTCCTAATTCTAAACCTGTTTGCTGTGCTACTATTTTCGTTATTGTTGCATAAGCTGCAATGTTAAAGGGTACTCCTAGTGCTGTGTCAGCACTTCTTTGTGTTAGATGGGTGTTTAATTTTCCGTCTTGCACGTTGAAAACGAATGTGTAGTGGCATGGGGGTAATTTGGAGACTGCCGCGTTTCCAGGATGCCAAGCATTAACAATTAGTCGTCGAGAATTCTTACTCCTGTAAGGATGTTCTCCGTTTATAGTATCTATTACGTATTGTAGCTGGTCAAATACTTTGCGACCGTCTTCTTCGGTAACCCATCTGTCAATAGCATTTTCTATATCGTTTTCGTCTTTGTCGTAATATTCGCTAGCTTCTTTTATCCAATCTTCTCCTTTGAAAGGCCACCATTCTCCGTTTAACTTGTCTTTGTCGTCGGGTAGAGGGTATCTTCTCCAGAATCGACCATATGCTGTAGGCAGATTTCCTTCTTCTGTAGCCCAATCATCCCATATTTTTGTGTGCTCTCTAAGGTTGCGGATGTGCTCTTCTCCTGAGAAGTACCAAATAAGTTCGTGCATTAGAGAGTTCCATCTATAACCTGATAGATCCTTTGTTGTAAGTAGTGGAAAACCTTTCGATAGGTCTATCTTATAGAACTGGCCGAATGTTGAAATCGTATCAATGCCTGTTCTGTTGGGTTTGTAGTTTCCGTTTGTAAGTATTCTTTTGACAAGTTCGTGGTATTGTTCCAAAGAAAATTTTCCTCCCCGTTCTAAAAATATAATTTCTAGAATAGAATTTTATATTTTGAGATACTTCAACTGAAACCTCGTACTGGGAAATATAAGAAAAAGGGTAAGTAGGTGAAACGTGACTGAAAACTTAACTATGTTGCCTAGTTCTGATATAGTTCGGCTTTTTTGTATAAAGGATACTCTTCAAGAAGGTCAACTACTTTTTTACTGATTTCTTCTTGTAAATCTAGATCTTCAGGATTTCTAATAATCTTGGCAATTAATTCTCCAATCTCTTGCATTTCTTCTTCTTTCATACCTCTTGTAGTTAGAGCAGGAGTTCCAATTCGGACGCCAGAAGTTCTCATAGGTGGTTCTGGATCGTATGGCACCATGTTCTTATTGACAATTATATTTGCATTTTCTAAAGCCTTTTCAGCTTCTTTACCGTTGATCTCTTCATTTCTTAAATCAACAAGAACTAGATGATTGTCTGTGCCGTTAGAGATAAGTTCCAGATCGTTTTCTTGAAGAGTTTCGGCTAATGTCTTGGTGTTCTTGATGATTTGCTCTGAATACTGCTTAAATTCTGGTTTCATTGCTTCCTTAAATGCTACAGCTTTCGCAGCAATTTGATGCATTAGTGGACCGCCCTGGCTGTAAGGAAATACTGCTTTGTCAACTTGATCAGCATATTTGTCTTTACAAAGAATCATTCCTCCTCTAGCGCCTCTAATAGATTTATGTGTGGTAGTTGTTACAATGTCGCATTCAGGAAAAGGATTTTTATGATTATTTGTGGCTACAAGTCCAGAAATATGTGCTATATCGCACATTAAAATCGCATCTACCTCATTTGCAGCTTCTCTAAATGCTTCAAAAGGTATTTCCCTTGGATATGCAGAATACCCGCATACAATCAAATCAGGATCATGTTCACGTGCTGCTTCTATTATGTCTTCTTCTTCAAACCTTTCTGTTTCTTCATTTATTGAATAAGTTTCAAAATTAAAGAGTTCTCCTGAAAAATTAACGTGGTGTCCGTGTGTAAGATGACCTCCGTGCGCTAAAACAGGACCTAGAATTGTATCTCCTGGCTCTAGTACTGAGAAGTATGCTGCAAAGTTAGCTGTGCTTCCAGAATGAGGCTGGACGTTTGCATGGTCTGCTTCAAATATTTGGCAAGCTCTTTCTCTAGCAATGTTCTCTATTTTGTCATGGTGTTCGCATCCTGCGTAATATCTTCTTCCTGGATAACCTTCTGCGTATTTGTTGGTAAGTACCGAGCCTTGAGCTTGTAAGACTTGCTTAGGCACAAAGTTTTCCGAAGCTATCATTTCTAAACTGTGTTTTTCTTGTCTTTTAACTTCGTTTTCTATCGCTTCAAAGATTTCGGGGTCAGCATCTGAAAGATCTTTATGTTGCATGAAGTAAAATTTAATAGCGAAATACTATGTTTTTTTCGGGAGTTTTTTAATTTTCTCTTAATTTGTCTAGTCGATTGCTTACTTTGTGTTTAGATATTTTAACAGGTTTACCCTCCCATGTACCTTCAGTTTCTTTATATTCTTTAAGGAATCCCTCATAGTAGAAATGTATTCCTTTTATACTTCTTGAACCAGTTTTAACGCATAAAAGATTAGTGAGTTCGCTGTCTAAACCTGTTTCTTCGTTGAATTCTCTGGCTGCGGCTTTTTTAGGGTGTTCTCCGTACTTCACTAGGCCTCCTGGAAAATGATATTTGTTCCCGGTATCAAGCATTATTAGTTCTTCTTTATTCTCATCGGTCCAGCATATTGTTTGAGCGCTTATTGGAGGCCAAAGCATTCGCCCTAATATTGGAGCTACAATTCTTTCTAGGAAAGTTACTATCTTTCTAAGTCGGTAACTAGTCATTATTCTTCAAGATAGTTTCTTGCTACGATTTGAAGTACGTGAATGAAGACACCTGCAAATGCAATATAGATACCTAAACCATTTTCTATTGGTGTTTTCGTGTGGTTTTTCATGTTCCATATTTCAAATATTAGGTAGAGCAAGAATCCTGTGAAAGCTAGCAGGAATGCTAAAATCAGTACTATGGGAGTAAGGCTACCTACTAATGCTGTTAAAAACACCCCGATGAAGGCATAAGTGGAATAGTTTCCAGCCCATCTAAAGTTTTTGTTTGTTAGATATACTAAGGTTGCTGCTAAAATTGTTATACCTACTGTTAAGATAGTTGTTATTCCTAGTATGGTTGCCTGAGCTGATAAAGATGTTCCTGCTATTATGCCGGCTCCAAAGCTTCCATATGCTAATTGTAGAAGAGATATGCCGCCCCAAGTCCATGAAGTTCTAGATTCCTTTAAACCTCTTTTAGCAATATATGCTCCAGCAATAAGAGGGATCGAGTACGCAATAACGCCTATTATAGGTACTTGCCAAGCTAGATGGAAAACTTCTACTAGTGGTGTTTGTGCAAAAGCCGGCATTAAAGCAATGTTCAACAATATAAGTGCTGATGCGGCCAGTAGTGTTTTGATCTCATTTGTATAGTTCATACAGAATAAACTATGGGTGTTATCTTTTTGTGTTTATAGGATTAGTGAATTACTGTGAGGCAAAAAGATTACTCTGGAAAGTTTATAGTCGTTGAAGGTATTGATGGAGCAGGAACAACAACCCAGGCCAAAAAACTGGCCGAATATATGGGAGCACACTACACTTTTGAACCTGCCGATAATGAAGTAGGGAAGAAGATTGACGAACTAATTTCGTCCAATGATTATTCTCCGGAAACAATTGCTCTTGCATTTGCTGCTGACAGAATGGTTCATTTAGAGGAAGAAGTAATACCTAGATTGAAGAAGGGAGAAACAGTAGTCTGTGATCGATACTATCACTCCTCGCTTTGTTATCAACCAGCGATGGGATTGAGTCTTGACTGGGTTAAGGTGCTTAATAAAAATGCTTTAACGCCTGATAAAACTATTGTATTGTCGTTAGCAGCTTCTGAAGGCATGAACAGAGTTGAGCAAAGAGGTAAGGATGACAACATTTTTGAGGAACTTTCTTTCCAAGAAAGAGTTGAGAAAAGATATGAAAGCTTAGGAGACAATCTAGAAGAAGATATTATTTTTATTGATTCTTCACAACCACAAGATAAGGTTTTTGAGGATATAAGGAAAGAAATTTGAAATATTCTTTTATTTCAGTAAATGTAATGTTTTTCTGAAATGGGAAAAAACAAGGGAGAGGAAGATGAAGTAAAAGAAACTAATGCTGGAGTTAAAAAGAAAGGTGAGCTTGAAGAGGTTGCCGAATTTGCTGAAGAAGTGGAAGAAGCAATGAAGGACGAAGATATGGATGAAGAGACAGTTGAAGAGTTTGATAAATGGCGGCCTAGAAAAGATGAAAAGGAGAAGGACATTAAAGAAAAAACTGTAAAATCGGCGGTAAAGGAAGAAGAGAAGATAGAAGAAAACTTTGAAGGCGTAAAAAAAGATGTAGAAGATATAGAGAAAGAAGCTGAAAAAGTACCTAAAAAAGTTAAAAAAGGTCAAGCTCCTCATAAAGAGGTTAAAAATATTTCAAAAGATATTTTTGACCCGGTGTTTGTTTACGGAACGAAATTATTCAAATGGTTAGAAGTAAACATCTACAAAAGATTTATGCTATACTTCAATGACTTTTACTTTAATTCAGAAGAATTGTCTGCTGATTTAAGAAAAGAAAGAACAGGAAAATATGATTTAGATATAGATATTAAGGATGATAAAAAAAGAGATGATTTAAAGAAGGATATAGAAAATTTAGATAAGAAAAATGATTGAGAGCTGAGGTAATAGAGAATGGATCCTGTAATTTTTGTTTTATTTATTGCTGCATTGTTTGTTGGAATTTCAATAGGTGCTTCAAGCGTGGCGCCAGGTTTTGCACCGTTAGCATCGGCAAGCAAGTACAATATATTGAAGTTAGCGCTTATAGCCGGAATTTTTGGTTTTTTGGGTGCTGTTTTACAAGGTCAAAATGTTGCGGATAAGATAGGATCTGAAATATTGTTGGGAGATTTCCAGATAATACAGGCATTAGTTGTGTTTTTTGTAGCTGGTTCGTTAGTTATTTTTAGTGTTTTGACTGATGTTCCGATGCCTACTGCTTTCACTGTTATTGGCGCGGTTATTGGTAGTAGTTTTGCTGTGGAAACTAGCATAAATTGGTTATCTGTTAATTCTATTTTTCTTTATTGGTTGGTTGTTCCTTTTTTGTCAATAGGAATTGGTTATGTTGCGGCGAAGTTAATGAAAAAGTTTTTAGATAAGGAAGATTCTAAGAGAGAAATAATTATTTTATTATTTGTTTTTGGTGCTTATGGTGCTTATACTTCGGCAGCTTCTCATGTTGGGCTTGCGATTGGACCTCTTCAAGGATTGGGATATTCTCCTTTATTATTGCTACTTTTTGGTGGTTTTTCAATTCTTGTTGGTGCCTGGATGTACTCTCCAAGAGTAATAAAAGCTGTTTCTAGTGATTATTCGAATTTAGGACCTAGAAAAGCTATTGCTGCACTGGCAAGCTCAAGTATATTGGCACAAATTGGGGTGTTCTTAGGAATACCTGTTTCATTTAATCAGGCTATATTGGGTTCTGTAATAGGTAGTGGTCTGGTCGAGGGCAAGTCTAATATAGGCAAAGAAAAAATTTTGACTACTTCGTTAGCGTGGATAGTGGCATTTATTTTATCAGTGGTTTTAGCCTTTATAATTACGTATTTGGTCGTTTGAACAAAAATTTTCTCCTTGGGTAACCTTTTTAATAGAATATGTTCTTGTGTTCAACTACAAGAAACCTCAAAATGTCCACTAAATTAAAGCACACAAACGCTGGCCTAAAAGTAAAGGGAAATCTGAAGGATGTAGCAACGACTGCCAAAGAGGTCGAAAAAGAACTAGAAAAATGTGATATCAAAAAAGAAGCTATTGAGGGCTTTAACGAATGGCGACCTAGAGAAGAAGATACGGAACAGGACTTAAAAAAGAAAACTGTTGAACAAGCAGTTTTAACTAGGAAAGAACTTGAAGAGGAGGTTGAAACTCTTGAGAAGAAATTTGAATATGGTGTAAGAGATATTACCTCATCTTTGAATGAAAAAGATGAAAGCGTGTCTCGTTTGGTTTTTAAACTTGTTTTTTCCAAGACTATTAAAGCAACAAGGAAAACTGAGGCTTTAATATATTCTAAGTTAATGTTAAAGTTTAACCCGTACTACTTTGACACACATGATTTGTCTGCCAACTTGAAATGTGAAAACAGTAATGAATACTGTCTGGATATTAATCTAATGGAGAAAGAATCCAGAAAAGTTTTGAAAAAAGAATTTCGGGAATAGATAAGCAATGGAAATTGTAGTAATTTTCGCGATTATTACCTCTTTTTTCATGGGTATAGCTATAGGAGGTTCAACCGTAGCTCCGTCATTTGCACCTGTCAATTCTTCAGGTCCTTCTAGTGTACTTAGACTTGCACTACTTGCAGGAATATTTGCTTTCATTGGTGCAGTACATCAGGGAGGAAACGTTACTGAGATGGTTGGTTCTGGTATATCTACCGAAGGTGTTGATGTCCTACAAGGTGCGATAATTTTACTTGTTGCATCTTCGCTTGTTATTTTTAGTGTTTTGACTGATGTTCCGATGCCTACTGCTTTCACTGTTATTGGGGCAGTTCTCGGGAGCAGTTTTGCTCTTGGTAATGAAATAATGTGGTCTTCAGTATTCAGGATAATAGGTTACTGGGTTGTAACACCATTTGCTGCATTATTTATGGGTTATGTGCTTGCGTATTTACTGAAGAAATATCTTAGTGACCCTGGTTCTGATAAAAAAATAATGTATTTACTTTATGTATCGGGAGCTTATGTTGCTTATACGGCTGGAGGTTCTGCAGTAGGTTTAGCTGTTGGACCTTTAGGAGGGATAAGTTATCCATTAACGTATCTTTTGGTTTTTGGCGGGTTTTCGATACTTGCGGGGGCTTGGATGTACTCTCCTAGAATAATAAATACGGTTTCGTTTGACTATGCTAATTTAGGTCCTAGGAGATCAATAGCTGCTTTAACTTCTGCAGGTTTTTTGGCACAAATTGGGATTCTGCTGAGCGTTCCTATTTCGTTTAATTTAGCTATAATCGCTTCGGTAATAGGTAGTGGTTTGATTGAAGGTAAATCGAATATGGAGAAAGAAAAGATATTGTCTACTGTTGGTGCATGGGGTGCTGCATTCTTAGCAGCAATAGCTATAACGTATTTAGTTTCGGTTATAGTTATCTAAACCTTATTATAATAAGTTTTTCTTGATTTTGCTTTTCTAAACCCATTCTTCTCCGTTCCAAACGGCCGAGTTCTCTTCAAAGTGCTCTTCGTAATCTTCTCTATTGTCAAAATCCTCTATTTCATCTGAGTCAACATAATGTAATACATATGTGTCTCCTCTTCCGTGAAACATTGTTCCATACTCAGATATTCGGCTTTGATGAACGTTTCTTTCTTCTTCCCTGTATCTTTCCAATGTGCGTATTACTGGCTCAAACATGTCATAAGCTGGTTCTTGTAGTTTCCCTATTAGTGTGTCTCTATCTACAGCTACGTAGTTTGGAAGGTCATCAATATTTCTTCCTAGGTCTATTTCTCCTGTAGCTCTGTACTCTGTAGCTTCGCCAATACCTACTGCTTCTATAGACCTGACATTTATTCTATAGGTGTCGGCTCTAATTCTGTTATCTTGGTTTTGATATTCTACTAGCACACCGTCTTCTAGTAATTCGTTTTCCGCACTTGAGGCTCTTTCTAGCATTTCTTCCCGGGCGGGATCCTCTTCATCATCTAGTCCTGGAACCCAGTCTAAGCAACCGGAAAGCCCTGCTATTCCTGCTACTGCAAATTCTCTTCTAGAAGGCCGGTAGTTCATTTTGAACTCATCAATGTATAAATGCGGTAATTTGTTATAGAAGGATTGTTGCAGATGAAAAAAGTATAAAGCCCATAACTATTAGATTAAACCTATTAAAATTAGACTAAGCCATGATAAATAAACAATAATCCATAATGTTGTTTTAAGTCTCTTTTTTGGAGCTCTTTTAAGCGTAAAAGGTAGTAGGCTTAGTAAAAGAGAGAAACCAAAGAACTGTATGAAATAACTTCCTGGAACATAAGATGTCTGGAAAAATAAGGTGTCAACAAACATTACTAATCCTAAAGACGCCAAAATTGAGTAAAAATCATAAACAGGTTCTTTGCTGCGTAAAAAGAATATGGCGCTGGGGAGTCCAATAACTAAAAAAATGTAAAAACTGAAGGTTATCAAATAATTATCGATATTAGTTGAAGGCTCTAATAAGATAGGAAGGGTCTTTACAATCATAAAAACAAAGGACACTATAGCAAAAATTTTAATCTGCGAAATATGGTTCTTAAAGGATTTTTTTAGACTCCTGAACCTTTTTCTTAAAATAAGCAAGCTAAAAGCTAGAGTAACTACGGGAACCCATCCAGTAGAATCTAAAATACCCTCGTTTCCAATATAAACTCTTTCAACACTGCTTTCTGATTCTAGAAAATCCTTCTCTAACTCAACTAATGCCTTCTCATTACTAGTCACTTCGTGCCTCAACGTAAACCAGTTCCAAAAATCTTTGTGCCCTTGTATCAAAGAATAACTACCTACATCATATAATCTCAAATGCTTTCTAGTTGAATAATACTTTCCTTTTTCCAGTTGTGTGTATTCTTCTAACCATTCTCCTTCATTATCTATCTCCATATAAGCATAACGTTCAGTTCCTTCAGCTTCCCTCCAATTAGAAGAAAGCAAATCTTCTACTACTGAGCTCTCGTTTTCTAAAATCATGTTAATGGAATTAGAACGACCTTCAAAAGACTCGTTAACACTGTAATAAACCCAAACATCTTTATCCTCATTTAAACTATAGAAATCATCTTCGGCAGCTGTTAAACCTGTCAGTGCTAGAAAAACCAGTAAAAATAACTTCAGCTTCACAATTAAATTATCTATTATCATAGATAAAAATTCTTGGAAAAAAATGGCAGGGCTGGGATTTGAACCCAGGTCCGTACCGCCCCGGGGTACGATGATAGTCCGCTACACTACCCCGCCAACTTCTATGTGAATTATTTGTTCGTTGTTAAATTCAAAAAACAGTTGGAGATGTGTTGATGCGTGTTGTTCTGCATAAGAAGGGAAGTAGAAAAGAAATCACATGTGCTCTTTAATCTCTATTTTGTAGTTAAATGGATCTTTAATGTAAATTGCTTTAGCTCTACCTTTTGAACCCCAGGGATTACTTTCTCTAAGTATTTTTGTACTGCTTTCTTCTATTTTTTCTTTAATAATTTCAAAATCTTTAGTTATAAAGCAATAGTGATCAAAGTTTGTTTCCTCTGGTTCTTGAAAATCTTCTACAGGTCTTACATGAACCATGGTTGTTTTACCGGCTCTAAAAGCAAAGCTTGTTCGTTCATCATCTCTATATTTTTCTAATTTCTCTGGTTGGAATCCTAAAAGGTCTCTATAAAATTTTAGAGCGGTTTCGACTTCTTCTTTAGGAATTCTTATGTTAACGTGGTCGATTCGTTCTACTTTCATTTTTAGAAAAGCCTATATTTTGATTTGTTAATTTGTTCTTATAATTTGTGATCTTTGTCTTTGAAGAAAGGGAATTGCTGTGAGTCATTGGTTTTTACTACGTTTCTCTACTATTTGCAGTAGCGATAGAGCTTCCTACATTTTTTTATTTAAAGAAATATACTCCTTCTGTAAATGAGAATTCTTTACATTTGTACAGGAAACAGTTTCCGAAGTACTGTGGCAGAAGCTTTGACTAGACGGTATAAATCTTATTTTGAGGTAGAATCTGCAGGTACTGATGCAGTGGACAAAGTAGCCGAGAATGCTAAAAACTTATTAGAGCTTGAAGGTTCTGCACAATATTTGAAACCTTCTCCGGATCAAGTAAGTCAAAATGCTGTTGATAGAGCTGATTTAGTTGTTTGTATGAAAAAAACGCATGCGGAATTTATTGAGAAGAATTTAGATACTAAAAACACAAAAATAAAGATATGGTATGTTGAAGATCCTGTTAATCCAAGTGTTTCTCCTATTAAAGCTGTTTTAGAATTAAGAAATAGAGTAAAAGATCTTTAGTTCTTTACACTGCTTTTGCCAGGAGGCAAACTCCTTATGATGTAATCTAGATCTAGATCTTGATCAAGTCTTTTATTGATTTCTTTAGCTAGCTCTGATTTTTTAATATTCCCTGGTTTTATTTCAACCATTTGTTCGCAATGTTCTTCAACAGCTGTTTCAGGACCACAGATGGGGACATAAAGATCTTCTTCAATTTTAAAGCTTCCTATAGCTGCTTCTACTGACACGTTTCTTATGTATTCTCGATTTCCACGAATTACAAATGCGCCTTTGCTAAGATACTCTCCGCTTTCAGGATTTTGTGTTACTTGTTCTGGATCTACATAGTAAACATCGTCGGCACCAATCCCTGCTTTCCAAGTTTTAGCAAAGGTAACTGCAGCTTTAGCAGCTTCTCTAAGTGTTTGTTCTCCTGCTTCTTGACCTTTCTTTACAACTACTGAAGGTGCACCATCGAAATCTGCGTGGAAATATAGGTCGTTATTCTCCATGTGTTTTTTCACAAGCATGTCGTTGGTTTGTGCGTCTCTACCTATTAGAACGAGATAATCTTCACTTGATCGGAACCATCGGTATTTTTCAAACCATTTTTTCTTTCTTTTCTTTGTTTTATCTTCCATAGTGTCTTTTTCAACTTCAATTTGGTCTTTCTCTAAGTCTTCTAGTTCCTTCTTTTGTTTTTTCTAGTGCATTTTCTACACTTTCGATTTTGTCTTCTGAATCTTTGGCTTTGTCGTAGTATCCTGATGCGGTTGCTTCCAGATCCTGATAAAGCGATATATTGAATTTAGTGTCGCTTAGACTGATAGAAAAGTTTTCATTTTGTTTATCAATGTTGTTTATATTTTTTGCAAGCTTCTTTTCTGATTCTTTAATTTTTTCCTGGGTTTTATCCCATCCGTGTTTATCTATTGATTTTTCAACAAGGTTTTTCGCTTTATTTAGTGTTTGATAATTTTCATATATTTTTTCAGCTCTTTCTCTATTAATTTCTGAAGATTTTTGCAGACCTTCTATTTTTCTTTCTTGTTGCTGCTTTTTCCGCTCTATACCGTTTTTAAGCTCATTGAACTTTTTTTCCTTTTTCTTTTTCTCCTTTAGCTGTTTTTTACGGTAATAAAATTCGTCTATTGCTCTAGAAAAAGCGTCAAATTCTTCATAAGGATATTCTGAGTATTTTTCCAGTTCGAAAGGAGATGCTCTAACAGGTTCTTCGTCCTCACTATATAGTTTAGGAGAAAAATTATCTCTATTAAGCACTTCTTTAACAGCTTGAGTTATTGCTTTTCGCTCTTCATTTGTTAAATCCTTTATTTCTTTATTTTTTTCGATATTGCAACGGTTACAAACTTCTTCCGCGTATGTTCCACCAAAACTTAACTTAGAGGCAATTTGTCTAACAATTTCTTCGTCTTCGCTGAATTCAGAGAAATAATCTTCAATTTTGTAAGGATCTGTGGCCGGAGAAGGGTACTTGTATTTTTCACCAACTCTTATGGTTCTATCGGCCCAGTCTTTCTCCCTTAAACATCCAATGATCTTTTCGTTTTTAGTAAGGATAAAGTTGCCTTTTCCGAAAATCTCGCAGATTAGCTTGGTTTCCCCGCTTTTTATTTCGAGAATTCTGTCAAAGCCTCTTTGATTTATACTATCTACGCGACCAAGATGTTTTCTTAATTCCATACAAAAACCGGGTGGTTTAGTAGGGTTATCTCGCTTATAGTTAGATAAGAAAGCCTTATCAGTCCCAATTATTAGTCTCTTCTTTTCATCACCGGGCACGTAAATCTCTATTGTCAGCTCATCTTTCCTTTGATAAACTTTCTGTACGTGACCTTCTTCCAATTGTTCAAATTCTTTCATCAGAATCGATAAATCAAGACTGGTTAATTCCATTATTTCTTATTTTAAATACGAAATTACAAAAAGATGGTATTTCATATTTATTTAGAATTTGATGAACTAGTTTTTAGTCTAAAGATGTTTTAGCAGGTATAAAATTTAGAACATGTCAACTCCTTGCTGGTCNGGTTCTCTTCCTGCTTCTTCGTTTTCAAATTCTCTTTTAAAGTCATCTATAGATTCTACATTAAAGTATTCTAAGAAGTGGTCGGTTATTTCAAGTATTGCGGTTCTACCGTCTTTTTCTTTTGATACAAATCCTCGGTTAACTAATTCTTTTACGTGTTGATAGGCTCTGTTACCCCGAATTTCAACAATGTCGGCTTGTTCTACGGGAGCATTATAGGCTATTAGGCTTAGAGTTCTTAGTTCTCCTTCGTTTAAATCCTGGTGCGGTGCTAAATGTGCAACGTCTTCTATGTGGTGGTTTTTAACCTTAAGCTCGTACCCTTGTGGTGTTTCCACAAGTTCTAGGCCTCTGTGATTGTTTTTCAAATCTTCTTTAAACTCTTCTATAAGCATATCTACGTAACCGATACTTCCCAGATTAAGAAGATCGGCAATTTGACTGGTTTCTAAAGGATCTTCTGCTAGGTACAAGGCAGCTTCTAACTTTGATTTTTTTCCCTCCATTTAAGTTTTAGTTTCCACCTCTTCTGGTTTCACTTTAAGTTCTCCAAGAAATTCTTTTTGTATAAGCTGTACTTTCTCGTCATTCTCTAAATGCAGTATGTGTTTGAACTTTTCAATTTTTTCTTGATTGTCATTGTTTTCAACTAAATTATCAAATTCTACTTTTTCCTTAGTTTCTCTGGATATAAGATTCTTTATACTTCCTAAAAGATTGTTTAGCTTGTCTTCAAGTGTCTCTTCATCCATTTCAAACTGTTGATCCATTTCTTGCCTCATTTCTTGACGCTCCTCTCTTCTTTCTTTCACTTCTAAAGCATCTCGTAGGGAATCTTTTAACTCGTTAATATGTATCCTTCGTTTTGGTTTCTGTTTAACAGGCATGTTGAGGGGAGGTCCTTCTTCAAGGTCGGGTTGACGGCCTTCATCTTCAATATCTTCTTCCATTTCGAGTTCGGGGTCGTCTAAAAATTCTTCTTCATTTTCTTCTTCAAGTGTTTCGCCGTAGATTACCGCTTGCGTTTTCAAGTTTAGAAGTGCTGAACAAACTCTTACTGCATTAGCAGGTACTTTCAGGTCGTATTCCTGCATTTCGTCTATATATTGTTTGTATCTTTCTGCTAGTAAGCATATATCTATTTCTTCAGCAGGCATGTCTGCTGTTAGATAGTCGATTGTTTCTTCCCAAGGTTCTGAAGCAACTTCTTTTATTTCAATGTTCATTCTTTATCGTGGTATCTCATTTTTCAGTCCCCTCTGTACTCCCCTTGTTTTTTCTTTGAATAATAGAAAATTAGTGTTCTATGACTTTTAATTTATCTTTTTTGATTCAAGGTTAGGGATGAATCAGCTTTGAATGTTAGCAACACAACAAATTTCGTTGAAGCCTCTTCCTCGATTTCCGTTTGGAAATCAAGTCGCGGGTAGTTCACCTATTCTTTAGACATCTAATTCGATACTTCGAACCTTTGAAACTCCGTCTCTCATGGAGATGCCGTATGCTCTTTCTGCGTGACGTACAGTTATATCGTTGTGACTGATAACGATGAACTGGCTGTCGTCAGCATAGTCCTTGAGCAAGTTACTGAGTTTTTTAGAGTTACTTTTATCTAGAGCTGCGTCTATCTCGTCCATTATATAGAAAGGACTTTCTTCATATTCTAATATTGCGAATACAAACGCAATTGCGGTCATGGTTTTTTCTCCGCCTGAAAGTGCAGTTATGATGTGCGGTTCTTTTCCTGGTGGTTGTGCTTTAATATCTAGACCTTTGTTTATGTCATCGTCTTCTAGAATAAGTTCTCCTGTACCACCTCCGAATAGTTGTTCGAATATTCTACTGAAACTTTCCTGTATTTCTGTGAGTGTTCCCATGAATTTCTCTCTTTTCTTCTTTTCTATCTCGTCTATCATGTCTTCAATTTCCAATTTTTCCTGTCTAATCTCTGAGACCTTTTCCTTGAAATTGTCGTATTCTTCTTTTTTCTCTTTGTATTCTTCTATCGCTCTCATGTTGACAGGTCCCATTGAGTTCTGTTTTCTTAGTATCTTTTTCTTCTTATTTTTCAGGTCTTCAGGGCTTGAATCAAGGCCTATGAGTTCGTCGGTGTCATAATCGTATTCTTTTTCGTCTTCTTTGACGTTTTGTAGTTCGGCTTTTAGTTTTGCTTTCTTACCTCCTACCTGGTCTATTTTGGTCTTTAATTTCTGCTTTTCAGAATATAGTTCTTGCCTCTTACTCCTCATTTCTTTCAGTTCTTCTCTAATGTTTCTTTTCTCTTGCATTAACTCTTCATTAGTTTCTGATTCTTCCTCTTTCTTCTCTTTCATTCTTTTTAGTTCTGCAATGTCCTTTTGTAAGCTTTCAATCTCCTTATCTACTTGTTTAATCTCTTTTTTCTTCTTTTCGGGGTTCAAGCGTTTCGAAGTTTTTGATTTACTCTTACTACGTCTTCTTTTCTTCTTACCTCCTGTCATTGCCCCGCCTTTAGACATTATATCTCCGTCTAAAGTCACAACTCTAACACCGTCTATATTTTTAACAGAATCTAGGTCTTCTGCTACTAAGGTGTCTCTGAATACGTAATTAACTGCTTTTTCAAATTTGGGGTCATAGTCTACTAACTCTGCAGCATAGTCTATTACGCCTTTCTTCTTTTTAGCGATTTTTGATTTGGCGCTTCTTTGACTTGTTCTTATCTTATCTAACGGAAGCATTCGTGCGCGTCCAATTTTTTCTCTTTTCAGATAATTTATTGCATCTAGTGCAGTGTTTTTATCTTCAACAACTACGTCTTTCATACTTCCTCCTGCTGCTGTATCAATGGCGGTACCATATCTACTATCTACAGAAATAAGGTCTTGGAAAGCTCCGTGAATTTTATCGTTGCCTAAAGATAATACTGCGTCTACGGCTTTAGAGCCAGTGTTTGCCTTTTGCTGCATCTTCTTAAGGCTTTCTAGGGTGTCTTGTAAATCTTCTTTCTTTTCTCTCTTGTTTTCGATCTTCCCTTTCTTCTTCTCTATCTTATTTTCTAAGTGCTGTAAATCTGTATTACCTTGGCTTTGTTTTTCGTCTATTTCATCGATTCTATCTTGTTTCTGGTCTATTTTCTGATCTAGGTCTTCAAGTTCTTCACTTAATTCTTCAATTCTTTCTTTCTGTTCTGAAACATCTGTGTTTATGTTAGCTAATTGGTTGGAAAGCGCTCTTTTTCTGACTTCTAGTATTGAAGCTTCTAACTTCTTTTTACGTTCTTCTAGTTCTCTATATTTTAGTGCTAACTCTTTCTCTTCTTTTAGCCTTTCTAGTCGTTCTTTTTTCTCATTTAAAATGATTTCTTGTTCTTTAAGAGTATCTTCAACTTCTTCTAATTCTTCAAGAGCTTCTTCTTTCTGCTCTTCAAAGTGTGTTATGCCAGAGAGTTCATCAACAACTTGTCTTCTTTCTATGCCGCTCTGTTCAACAATTTCAGTTACTTTACCTTGTCTTACAAAGTGGTAGCCGTCAGGATCAATGTTGGCTTTTCTAGCAATTTCATCAATTTTACTTCTTTTACAGTTTTTCCCCTGAAATTTGTACATTGAACTTCCGGCTCTTGTTATTTTACGTCCTACCGTTATTTCATCTGCTTCCTCGTCATCTTCTAGAAATTCATCAAAAATACCTGCGCTATTATCTAGATAAATAGTTACTTGAGCGTATTCTGCAGGTTTTCTGGAGTCTCCTCCGTTGAATATAAGTTGTTCGAGTTTCTCTGCTCTTAACCTGCTGCTTCGTCTTCCAAAAACAAAACTAATGGCGTCTAGGACGTTTGACTTTCCAGAACCGTTCTCACCTACTATAGCAGTTAATCCTTCGTAGAAAGGTGTACTTGTCTTTCTTTGGAAAGACTTGAAGCCTTTACAGGTTACTTTCTTTATTTTTGTTGTTGAATTCTTAGTTTTGAGCTTTTGTTCTGTCTCGGACATTTCTATCAATCAATTTACTGTTGCAGGATTAAAAAGCCACAGATTAAGAATTACAGTTAAGTACAGTTAATAAGAAAAATAGGGGTTTTGAGGATTTTTTACGGAGTTAGTCGTTCCGGATCTCTTGGGAATAGGATTCCTTCTTTGACGTTTGATAATTCTGCTACTTGTTTGACTAATCTGTCAAGCCCTAGTCCGTATCCTCCGTGTGGTGGCATTCCGTATTTGAAGCTTTCTAGGTAGAAGCTGATGTCTTCCTTATCAATACCTTCTTCTTCTACTGCATTCATTAGTCTTTCAAGGTCGTGTTCTCTTTGTCCTCCGGATGCTAATTCTAATCCTTTGTAAATCATGTCGAATCTTCTTGAAAGGTATTCGTCATCTTCACGGGCTTCCCCGTAATAGAATTTTTCTTGAGGATATCCGATTACGAAGAATGCTGGATGTCCTTGTTCTTCGAAATATTCTCCTAGCAGTTTTTCTCCCTTGGTGTCTAGATCGTCTTCGTCTTCTGGTACGTGGTCAAATTCTTCTTTGAGAATTCTTCTTGCTTCTTGGAATTTGATACGAGGGAAGTCTTCTTCTGGAACTTCTAGATTTATGTCTAGTGTATTCAGTTCGTCTGCTGCTCGTTTTTTAGTTTCCTCTAACGTGTATTTCAGTGATTCTTCTAGGACGTCCATTACGTCGTGTTGGTCTTCAATGAATGCTATTTCAACATCAAACATTGAGATTTCGGATATGTGTCTGGAAGTAGCGAAGTTTTCTGCTCTGAATGCTGTTCCTGTTTCGTATACTTTGTCGAATCCTGAAGCCATTAACATTTGCTTGTAAAGTTGTGGTGATTGGCTTAGGAAGGCTTCATCGTCGTAATATATTACAGGAAATAGATCTGCTCCTCCTTCTGCTCCCATTTTAGCAATTGTTGGAGTTTGAATATTAATGAAATCGTTTTGGTCGAACCATTCTTCCATTGATTGAATTAGATGTGATCTTAGAGAGAATATTGCAGTTATCTCTTCTCTTCTAAGATCCATGAATCGGTTGTCTAATCTTGTAGATAGGTCTGATTCTACATCCTTTGCTACTTCCATTGGAAGAGGTGTTTGAGACTCTCCAAGTATATCTAAACTAGTTGGTTTGATTTCTCTATTGCCTGGAGCCTGATCATTTTCTTCTACAACTCCTTTAACTCTTATTACGTCTTCTCTATTAATATTTTGGGCATTATTGAAAAGTTCTTCATTATCGTCTTCTTTAAATGTTGCTTGGATTTTTCCTGTTCTGTCTCGAATTATTACGAATGTTAGACCTCCTAAATCACGGATTTCGTGAGCCCATCCTGCCACACTAACTTCTTGTCCGTCATCTTCAGAGGTTACGTCTTTAGAGTATGTTCTTTGAATCATTTTTGGAGAGTTTACCTCGTCAAAAATACTCTAGATATAAACTGTTTTTAAACCAATCCCTTACAGAGAATGATTAAGCAACATTATAATGTGGTTAAGAAAATGTTAGGACCAATCAGATTAACTTTGCTAAAGTTGGTGAGGGGGAAGAAAGAGTTGAAGGACTTTGTGAGGCACGAATTACTTCATCCATCTATTGGTTCTGAACCACATGTAAGCCATTATAGCGCCTATGATGTTCGATACGGCGAAAGCAATCCAGATACCTGTTTCACCCCAACTTTGACTTGAAAAAGCTGCTAAAGGTATGCGAACAAGCCATAAACTAGTTATAACAATTACTGCTGCAGACAGTGTTTTTCCGGCTCCTCTTAAACCACCTGTGAATGCTCTCGTTATACCTATAAAACCGAAAGAGATGGCTAGTATGCTTAAGAATTGGGTTCCGGTTTCTATTACTTCTGGGTCGTCGCTGAAGACACCCATAATCCAGGGAGCTGTCAAAAGTGTTAAGATACCTAATACACTTAGAACTAGAAACATTACTTTTGAAGCTAAATAATTTGCTCTTGCTGCTCGTTCCATTTTTCCGGCACCTTTATTCTGTCCGGTCATCGTTTCAACTGCTCTGGAAACTGCAATTGCGGGTAAGTAGATCATGGAATAAACTCTAGTTCCTACGCCGTAAGCTGCCACAACTGTTGTTGGGAAAAAACCTATTATAAATAGTATTGCGTTTACAGAAAGTGATCTTGCCACTAGTTCAAACGAAGCGGGTGTCCCAAGTTTTATTGTTTTCTTTAAGAAATCTAGGTTAGGAAACATCTGCTTCAACGATATTTTAATTCCTTTAATTCCTTTAAATAGTATGAAAAGACCTATTCCGAAACCTAGGCCACGACTAATTAGTGTGGCAATTGCGGCACCTTGTACGCCAAGTTCTGGAAAGAAAAACCAGCCAAAAATAAGAAGAGGATCTAGAACAATATTCAAGCTTACAGAAATAAACATTATTATCATTGGAGTGATCGTATCTCCATAACCTCTTAGAAGGGATGTAAAAACAGAGAAGCCAAAAAGCAAAATTATTCCTAGGATAATTGTTTCTAAATATTGTGTTGCCATAGGTATTACTTCTTCTTCGGCACCTAGCAGGATAACTAGATTTTCTACATTAAAATAACCGATTATACTTATTATTATAGAGAAAATACTTGCGTATAACATTGTTTGAGAAGCCGCAAGGTTTGCTTGAGTTCTTTCTCCTTTTCCTGATAGCTGAGCTACTAATATAGATCCTGCTATAGAGATACCTATTCCTAGGGATATTAAGAAAAATATTATAGGAAATGCAAAACTTACGGCAGCTAATGCTTCGGTACTGTGTTGTCCCAGCCAAAAAGTATCTGCTAAATTATATGCAGTTTGAAGTAGATTTGTTACTATAACAGGTAATGATAGATACAGCATTGATTTGCCTATACTTCCTTCTGTTAATTCAATCTTGCTTTCGGCATTAAATATGTCTGAAATTTGTTTCTTGATTGACAATTTGTGTTTAATCGGCACCTCGGATTATTAGAGAACAAAGAATTATTCAAAAACTAATTTTTATAAGCAAACATTCTGAAGAAAAGCTCTGGAAAACTATACAAAAAGAGAAATTCAAACGTTTGATAAGATGTCTCGAATAGAAGTTGAAAATCTGATCAAAAGTTATGATGGGGAGAGAATATTGAACGGTATCAGCTTCCAGGTAGGGAAGGGAGAAATTGTCGGTTTATTAGGTTCTAATGGTGCCGGAAAATCGACTACAGTAAAATTACTAACAGGGCAAGAGAAAAGAGATAGCGGCAAAGTTAGAGTTATGAACAGCGATCCTGAAAAGAAACCAGTCAAAATACGTAAATGGTCAGGCATACTTCCAGAAAGACAACAACCACCAGCTTATCTGAAAGTTTCAGAATACTTTCAGTACATATCAGAAGTTAGAGGAGAATCTATAGATACAGAGAAATGGTTGGATGAAATGGAGCTAAAGGATAAAGAAGATAAGCTAATTAAGGACTTGTCCAAGGGAGAACAACAAAAGCTAATATTTATTCAAGCAGTTTTTCATGAGCCGGAACTTCTGTTTGTTGACGAGCCAATGATAAATCTTGATCCTTTTATACAAAATAAAATCAAGGAAAAATTGCAGAGGCAGACTGAGAAGGGTGCTTCTATCCTATTATCAACACATATTGTACCCTTAGCCGAGGAATTATGTGATAGAGTACTTATTTTGGATGAAGGAAGATTAGAAAAAACTGAGAATGTCGAAAATCTAGATAAATACTTCCTGAATTAGAAAATGATTATATACTTGTTAAAAGAACAGTTTAGAATGGTTTCTGATATTTACGATGGTTTAAAGATATTATTGTTTCCTATATTTATCTTTGGTATAACTACTCTCTTTCTTACGCAAACTTCCATAGTAGAAGCTAATGAAAACTCTTTAGCGTATGGTTTAATTGCTATAAGTTTTATTGCGGGAGCCATGGTTGGTTCTGTTAATTTTTCTGCTGAAGATATGTTAAAGAATCTTTTAGGAAAAAGAGGTTATTTGGTGTATAGTTCTAGAGTTTTACCGGTTTCTAAAACAAGGTTATTTTTCTTATATATTGTGGGTGAGTTGTTATTCTTTAGTTTAATGTTTTTTGCACCTTTTTACGTATCTATTATATTTTTTACAAGTTTTGATTATTTCTATTATGTTTTAATTATTTTAGCTCCTTTAATGGGGGTGGTTTTTGCTTATATTATTTCTAAAGTAGTTGGACTATGGGGTTCAGGCCTCTTTGTTGATTATGGGGAGGAAAACTTTAGACCAGTTGTTGAAAGAACATTAATAGATGTCTTGAGGTCTGGAGGAGGATTTTCTAAGGTAATAGCTACTTACTTGTTTTTGATTGGAGTCTATTGGATTTTACAGGTGTCTTATCTTGATTCTTATCTTGTTCTTAGTTCTATTTTCTTAGGCCTTGTTAGTCTATCTGTCTATAACTGGGTTAATCGTTTTGACTCGTGGAATGATTATTCTCACTTGCCTATGTCGTATCAAAATGTTGTAAAAGATAAGTTTATCGCCTATTTGTTGATCAGTATCTTGTTAAATACTTTAGCAATTATTATAATATTTCAAATGATTGGAGGTCCTCTATTAGCTGCTATCGTCACTAATATGTATGTTCTAATCTTTTTAGGCGGTCTAACTGGATCAGTACTTGGATTAAATCCAAACACTAAAATATATGATTTTAAGGTGTATACAGAGTATTTATTCTTAATTTTAATGGGTGTCTTACCGTTAATGGTTCTTTCGATATTTGTTAACGATTTTTATGATTTTAATTCATCAATAACGCTCTCATTCTACACATTGCTAGTCTTAATTTCATTTACTGGTTTATTAGGTGTAAAAAATACAAAATTGTAGATTTTTCTGTCTAAAGTATGAGGTTATTTTTAATAGGGAGAATGTTAATATGAAAATTATGAGTTCAGATAATAATTCTCTCTATGTCAGAATAGAAGAAGAGGACGAAATAAATGAAGATTTAGAAGATATAGAGTCTATAATCGGCAACATTGAAGAACTCTCAGAATTAGTAAGACAAACAGATCAAATCAAGAAAGAGTCTGTACAACACATAAAACAGAATGTTGCGAAACTAGAAGATAGATTAAATACTATAAGTTCTTCTCTACCTGGTGATGAGCAAGTACCAAACCCTTCGACACAAGATACTTCTGATGATGATATAGATGGTTCTGTAGGAGAACTACATTCAGAGTTAGAAAATTTACAAGAAGAACTTTCTGATCTTGATTAGGTTTTATCAAATGTTTCTAATGCTTTTTAGAATCAGATCTTGCGTTATTACATTGTCTTGTTTCTCTGAATAATTGCAAGCTTCCTCTAAAATTTCTTCGGCATCGTTTTGTAAAATACCTTGTAATAGTGTTTCAGCTTCCTGTGTTATTTCAAATCTCTCGTTCTCGTGAATTTCGTTGAGTATATTTCTAGTTGATATTTCCATAAGAATGTAGTATGAATAATTAGGTTTATTTCTTTTGCTGAGGACAGGATTCGAACCTGCGAACCCCTACGGGAGCGGATCTTGAGTCCGCCGCCTTTGACCACTTGGCTACCTCAGCCTGGCTTTCTATCTAGTTGGTTGGCTGTGGATGTAATACTTCGTATGGTTTCTTAGATATTTGTGCAAATTTACCGCATTCAGGGCATTTGACGTAGCCTTTTTCTCCTCGGTATTTCTCTTTAAAACCGCAGCTACAGTTTATGAAAGGGCTGTATTCCTCTACTGTTAGGCTTGCTCTTTCTAGGTATGTGCCCTTGGTGAATTGATTAAATAAAAGCTTAAACTCGTCTGCTGAGCAAAAATTCTCATTAACTCTTAAATGTACTTCATTAGATACTTTAGTATTCAATAAATCGTTAATAACCTGTAGTATTATGTCTCCTGGCTTTTCCATTTTTTATTTGTCCTCTAAGCTTTACTTTAACCCTCTCCCCTTTACAACGTTGTACACTAAATTAAATGAAACAAAATCTTTATTTAACTTAACACTAGGATTGCCTCTAAAAACCGTAGAACTTCTTACTAACTTCTCAGCTTATAACGATGTTCTAAAACATTCAAACAAATAGATGAACAAATAAAGAGTATCAAAACACTAACAATAGTAAAGAATACAAAACACTATTTTATAGAAAAACTAGGCTAAATAAATAGCGGGGCAAGGATTTGAACCTTGGACCTCCGGGTTATGAGCCCGACGAGCACTCCTGGCTGCTCCACCCCGCTGTAGGGTATAAAAGATAAAGAGGGTGTGAATCTTTTAAACCATACAGACACAAAACAGAACACTATTTTCTCAATACAATATTCATAAAAAAGAACAGACTCAACTTAAACTATCCAAATGCCACGAATTCTAGGAATAGACGAAGCTGGTAGAGGCCCCGTAATAGGGAGCATGTATGCCGGCGGCTTCATAGCAGAAGAAAAAGAAATTGAAGAACTGGAGAAGATTGGAGTGAAAGACTCTAAAAAACTTTCAGATAAAAAAAGAGAAGAAATACTTGATCAACTAAGTCAATACGGAGAAATAATCCTAAAAGAAGTTGAAGCAAACGAAATAGATTCGCTCAGACAAGTTATGAGTCTAAATGAAATTGAAATTCAAGCATTTGCTGAAATCATCAAACAAACTCAACCTAATAAGATAATAATAGATCTTCCTGAACCTGACGAACAAAAGTTTATCAATAAAATCAAAAAAGAACTCCCGGAAAGATATCAAGACACAGAGATAATAGCAAAACACGGTGCAGACGACGACTATCCAATAGTTTCCGCAGCATCAATAGGTGCTAAATCGGCCAGAGAAGGTCATGTACAGGAAATCAAAGAGAAGTATGGCTACGACCTGGGCTCAGGCTATCCGCATGATGAAAAAACTGTCAACTTTTTAGAAGAGTACATTAGACAAGAAGGCGAATTACCTCCAGAAACAAGAATGTCTTGGTCTTCAGCACAAAGAATAAAGAGAGAAAATGAACAAAAAAGTCTGGGAGAATACAATGAGTAAAGCTGACACGGAAATGATTACTGCAAAAATAACGGGAAACCAAGTTAAGGTATGGAACGAGAACGACGCACAAAAAATACATAGACAGAAATACTATGGGAAGCTAGAAGAAGAACATTTAGAATTGTCTCTATGTGAAGCTTACCATTTACTGAAAAGAAAAATAGTCGAATTAGTAGATGAAAACGGTGAAAAAATAGGTAAGGAACAAACTTATCAAAAATTCAGTGATCTAGACGCAGAGTTTGATTACAAGTATACAGTCTATGAAGATTTAAGAGATAGAGGGTATATTGTAAAATCTGGCTTCAAGTACGGTGTGCATTTTAGAGTGTATGAAAGAGGAGTAAATCCTTACGAAGAAGGTTCTAAACAAAATAGGCAACATACAAAATGGGTAGTATCAGCTGTACCAGAAAGTAAAGATCAGAAATTCTATGAAGTTTCCAAATCAGTTCGACTAGCACAAAATATACGTGCAAGAATGCTTTATGCAGTTGTTGATGATGAGAAAGATGTCACCTATTATGAAACCACTAGAAAAACACTTTAGGGTTACATAGGGTCAAAAAGACTAGTATTACGCTTATACTTGTCTTGTAATTTTCTACCATACCATAGTCCTACTAAAAGTCCTGCTAGGTGTGCTGAGCTAGCAAAACCGCTGATTACAGGCAGAGGAAAGCCCACAAACGTCGTTACTAGGTTAAAAGTCTCAAAAACTCCAAAAGCATATACCGCGGTTTTAATTTTCATCGGTATAACAAAGAACAGTAATACATCTGCTCGTGGATAAAGCATTGATACAAGAGCTACAAACGCTACTACGGCTCCAGAAGCCCCGACAGCAGGCATAAATATTTCATAACCTCCTCCTATTACTTCGCTTCCATGAAATAAGTACATTAAATTTCTTGTTACGACGTATGCTATGCTTGCAACAAGTCCTGATCCTATATAGAACTTAAGCATTTTTTTGCTCCCTAATATTTTCTCTACGGGAGTTCCAAAAAAGTAAAATGTCAACATATTCACAAATAAGTGGAATATTCCTCCATGAAGGAGCATAACTGTTAATAATGTCCACGGAGCTGTTAAAACTTCACTTAATTCAGGTTGAAGAATAAGTGTTTGTTCATAGGCCTGAAAATTTTGAAGATAAAAAGATAGTACTGTTATACCTATAATAAGTAATACATAATTATTCTTTAGAGATCTAAAAATGTCCTCCACAATAGTAGGTTTTCTTCTTTTTTGCACGGGTCTTTTTTTGTCTGTGGTCTCTTCTTTTAAGTTCTTTTCTTCAAACCATTGAACATTTTTTTCTTTCTGCTTCTCTACTTCGTCTTCTAAGTTCTCACAATCGTGATTCTCAGGAAGTCTGTGGTCAGAGCAAAAGGTACCTCCACAATAGCTACAGCTAAAACCCATCACTTTTTCGCCACAAACATCACATTCTGCCATAAAAAATCAACTCTCTAATCTATCAACTTACAAGTTATACTTTTCCAACCACCTTTATCAAAACTACATGATTTTAGAGTTGGTGAAAAAGTTAGTTAATAAATGAAGAAAAAAGCGAATTGGTTATTTGAGTTCTTTGAAAGATTTTTTACCTGATTTAAGCTTTTCTAAAATGTTTTCTAAAGAGTCTAAACCAACACGTATTTGTTCAGTAGTGTCTCTGTCTCTTATAGTGACGGTGTTATCTTCCAATGTGTCATGGTCGATAGTTATACAATAAGGTGTTCCTATTTCATCTTGACGTCTGTATCTTCTTCCAATAGTTCCGGAATCGTCATAAGTTACTGATAAACCGTTTTCTCTTAATTTATCTGCCAAGTTTTTAGCCTTATCATCAAGCCCGTCTTTATCAACCAAAGGAAAAACTCCGGCAATAGTAGGAGCAACTTGTGGGTTGAAACTAAGACTTTTTCTCTTTTCTCCTTCAAGTTCATCCTCTCTGTAAGAGTGTTCGATAACAGTGTATACTATTCTATCAACGCCAAATGAAGGTTCAACAACGTGAGGGAGAATTCTTTCTCCTTTTTCCTCTTTTATTACTTTATTAAATCCTATTTTCTCTGATGGGATGCTTATACGTTCTCCTTCTATCTCTATATCTAAACTACCAGATTTAAGACGTTTCTCTTCATTTTCTAAAATATTTTCCAGCTTGTCAACAATTTTACCAGCTTTATCTCCGTATTTAGGTCCTAAGTAACTCATGTCAGGGTTGATCTCTTTTTTCTCAACCTTTTTAGGTTCATCATATTCTTTGAATATTTTATAGTCGTTTTCGGAATGCTGGTCGTGTTTTTTCAAATCATAGCAACCACGATATGCGTAACCGGTTATTTCAATCCAGTCGCCGTCAATTTCAGCTTCTGCATCCCAACAATCAACAGCATAATGAGCTCTTTCTCCTTCCAAATGTTGTCTATATCTGAATCTGTTCATGTCTATCCCTATTTTTTCATACCATTTTTTACCAACTCCTAAATAGTAAGCAACCCATTTATTTTCTATAATATCTCTATCTACGGCCTCTTTGATTGTTGTTGTTATGTATTCTCCTTCTTCTTTTTCTTGTTCGCTAATAGGGTAAAGAGTAACTTCTATGTCTTTCACTTTATCCAAGTTTGGTGAGTCTTCTTCCGGATCTATGAAATGTTCTAATTCCGCTTGTGTGAACTCTCTTACTCTGATTATTGATTTTCTTGGTGATATCTCGTTCCTATATGCTTTACCGATTTGTGTTATTCCAAAAGGCAGTTGGTTTCTAGCATAATCTCTTAATCTAGGAAATTCTGTGAATATTCCTTGAGCTGTTTCAGGTCTTAGATATCCGGGATTGGATTTTCCGGGACCTATATTTGTTTTAAACATTAAATTAAATTCATCTACCTCTATATCAGATAATTCGGCTCCGCATGCAGGACATATTAATTCGTGTTGCGCTATGAGGTCTTCAATTTTATCGGTTGAGAAACCTTCTGCTTCTTCTATCTCTGTGTTGTCTTCAACTAAATGGTCTGCCCTATGACTTTCCAAACAGTCAGGACATTCGACAATCATATCGTCAAATCCGTCTAGATGTCCTGAAGCTTTGAATACTGGTTCAGGCATTATAGTTGGAGCCTCTATTTCTCTATGACCTTCTTTGTTGTTAAAACGTGCTCTCCAGAGATTCTCTATATTTCTTTTAAGCTCGGCTCCTTCGGGACCAAATGTATAAAATCCTGAAACTCCGCCATAACTCTCTGCTGTTTGTGTAAAGAAACCTCGTCTTTTTGCTAGCTCTGTTATTTTCTTAGATGTATTATTATCAGTCATTATTTTTTCGTCCTCTTGTAGAAAATTTTAGTGATGAGGCTTTTGAAGGTTTTAGAAGTTGTTTTGACAGAGAAGTTGTTTATTCTCTTATTTAGTTTATTGGTTGTCCTTTGACGGACATCCAAAACATTCACCTGAGATTGTCATCTGGATGTTTCACCGTGTGTTTAGGCTTATTATTATACTATTTTTTTATAACTGGGTTCTTCTTTTGCCAATGCTTAAATACTAGAAATGTAATACTTCGTAATATTAATCTGTAAATCGGGAATAATCAAAAGCCAGATCAACCATGGAGACTATAGAGCTTAACGAAAAACTAGAAGGGAAGAAAATAATACTGAGAACCGACTTAAACCTTCCAATAGAGAATCAAGAACCTCAAAAAACAGAAAGATTCTACAGATACCTAGAAACAATAAAAAAACTTTCTGAAACTGATGCAAAAACACTGATAATTGCACATCAAGGAAGACCGGGTAGAAAAGACTTTCTAAGATTGAACAACCATGCAGATTATATCCAACAAGAAACAGGAATTACTACAAGGTATGTCAAATCTTTCTTCGGAAAAGAAGTGAGTGAAACATTCACAAAAATGAATAAAGGGGAAGTAGCACTTCTAGAAAACATAAGACTACTTTCTGAAGAACTAAAAAGCCAGTCACCGGAAATGCACGCCAAAGACCATTTCGTGAAACATCTTTCCCAGCAAGCAGACATGTTTATCAATGATGCATTCTCCGCAGCACACAGATCTCACGGCTCGATGGTAGGATTTACAAAAACACTTCCAGCATACGCTGGACCAGTAATGCAGCGAGAAATAGACAGCTGCAATAAAGTAAGAAAAGAATTTGAAAAAGGCACTCTAGTTCTAGGAGGCGAAAAACCCGAAGACATTATAGGAATGCTTCAAAACATGATAGAAGATGTTGAGAATGTACTGCTAGGAGGAATACCTGCAGAAGTAGCACTCATAACTCAAGGATTCGAACTAGGTAAAAAGAAAGAATGGATAGAAGAAAAAGGCTATAATGCCAAACAAAATGAATTAAAACAATTAATAGAAAAATATGATGATAAAATAATCTTGCCAGAAGATTTAGCCACTCAAAGCGGCAGTCATAAAGTTTCTGAGATACCCAACGAAGAATTGACGTGGGATATTGGAAATAAAACTGCCGAAAAGTATACAGAGATTATCAAAAATTCGGATGCTATTTTAGCTAAAGGTCCTATGGGAGCATTTGAAGAACATGAAACAGGTACAAAAAGAGTAATAGATGCTATCGCCGACTCCCAAGCTTATACAGTTTTAGGAGGAGGTCATACGTCATCACTTGTAAAGCGATTTAACTATGGCTTGGAAGACTTCTCACATGTGTCTATTGCAGGTGGAGCATTTGTAAGGTATATGAGCGGCGAAGATTTAGCAGCTATCACTGCGTTAAAAAGAAAAGATAAAGTTTTGAACAAGCCTAAGTTAGATTGACTAATCGATTACAAGGAAAAGGGCAATATCTGATTTTTAAACTTTTTACAACTAACAAAAACGAACTAAATGTTTCTATATTCAGCAAACCGGATATAAAAATAACAGAAGCTAGTCTCAAAAAGTCTCCAAAGTAACTAAACTCAAGAACTAAAAGAGGATGAAACTTATAGCTTTCTGAAACAGGTAAATACATATGGAAGAATTCGAAGTCACACCTTGGGATGTAGAAGGAAACGTAGACTACACCAGACTTATTGAGAAATTTGGAACAGAACGAATAGACAAAGAACTCAAGCAAAAAATAATCGAAAACGCAGGAGAAAACCATCTTTATCTCAAAAGAGATTTCATTTTTTCTCACCGAGATATGGACAAAGTCCTAGAAGAATATGAAGACGGAGACGACTTTTTCCTATACACGGGTATAGGGCCCTCAGGAAAGATGCACATTGGTCATATAATTTCATTCTATTTCACAAGATGGCTACAAGAAAAATACGACGTAAACGTATACATCCAGGTAACTGATGATGAAAAACACTGGGATAGAGGTATGAGCTTCGAAGAAATAGAAAAACATGCACAAGACAATATTAGGGAAATAGCAGCCGTAGGATTTAACCCAGATAAAACATTTATTTTCAGAAACCGTGAATACATGGGCAACATGTATGATGCAGTAGTCAAAATAGCTCAAAAAATAAATAATTCTACTGCGGCCTCTGTTTTCGGTTTTGAAGGATCAACTAATATAGGGATGAACTTCTGGCCAGCGATACAATGTGTGCCAACATTTTTTGAAGAGAAGAGATGCGTGATACCTGCAGCAATAGATCAAGATCCTTACTGGAGAGTCCAAAGGGATATTGCGCAAAAATTAGGTTATGAAAAAACAGCGGCAATACATTCTAAATTTATACCTGCCTTAACAGGACCTGAAGGAAAAATGAGTGCATCAAAGCCCAAGACAGCTATAATGCTTGATGATAATCCGGAAGATGTCGAAGAAAAAGTTAAACAACATGCATACTCTGGCGGCGGGGTAACACTTGAAGAGCATAGAGAAGAAGGAGCCGATTTATCGGTTGATGTGTCATATCAGTGGCTACATAGTCTTCTCTTAGAAGATGAAGAAGAAATGAAACGTATAGCTAAAGAGTATTCTCAAGGAGAAATGCTCACTGGAGAAATTAAGGAAATTCTTATTGAGAAACTAAATGAGTTTCTTTCAAAACATCAAGAAAGAAAAGAAAACGCAGATGAAAAAGTCCAAAAAATGATGTATGATGGAGATCTTGCTGAAGAAATGTGGGATAAGAAGATAAATCTAGAAAAATAAAAAATTACAAATGATAGAATGCTTCCGGAATTAATCCTTAAAGAAGAAAGAGAACATCACTATCCTATATTGGTGATAATAGGGATAATATCTGTTATAGGCGGTTTTTTAGCAGCTAGAATTCTTTTTCCTGGGCAAACAAGTATTTTGGCCGTAGTTTTTGCCGCAATACCTCTTGTCTATCCTTTGATGAGTTTCTTCATTAATGAGGGTATAAATGAAGATTCTTATCTTAATGAAATAGCGGTTTACTTTTCTTTATTTGTAGGTCAGGTGATAGGCTTTATTGCCGTGGGCTTGATAGAACCAAGCTCTTTTGATTTACAGCTTGAAGTAGTAGGGGCAGCTGGTTATGCAACAAATCCGACTGAAGCCTTTCTCTCAATACTATCAAACAATTTAGTCGTTTATTTTGGAATACTGGTGGTCTCGGCAATAATAGGATCGTCCGGAGCATTTATACTGACATGGAATGCTTCAGTACTAGGGATATTTTTCTCACACTTAGTTGAGAACTTAGAGAGAGGAGCAGTATTTGCCTGTGGTCAGGTTGAAACACCTAGCCCGCTTTGCTTTTTACCTCATGCTTCTTTAGAAATGTTAGGATTTATATTAGCAGGAATTACAGGAACAATGATATCGGTGATCGCATATAGGCGAGAAGTAGATATTGATAACATAAAAAAGATTATTGCGTCTATAATGGCTGGTGTGGTGCTGATATTTATTGCGGCAGTGCTTGAATCTTTCTAAAATGCTGTTTGGTTAGGATAAGTCATTATTCCTCTATCTGTTATTTTAAGAGGGTGAATGTCTGAAGAGTGATCGGTTCTTCTCATTTTGAATACTTCTATAGTTCTTGTACGAGATGACTCTTTTCTCTCATATCCTAGAATTATTACGCCGTCTACAACGAATTCGATGATTTCGTATTTACTTACTCTTTGTTGTTCTGAACTGTATGGGAGTTCTGATAAGAAACAGGTTGTTATGCCTTGATCTCTTAGGAATTCTGTGAGTTCATTTACTTTTTCCCGTCTTACCGGTGCTGAATCAAAAACCATAGCAAACTTTGTGATTGAGTCTAAAACTACTCTTTCAGGTTCTACTTCTTCTATTTTACGCTTGAATTTCTCAACGAATCTACCGGGTTCGAATACATCTCCAGAACCCATTCGCATCAAATTATTTTCTTCATCAAAGTGGACTTTCGTAGCGTCTCCTTCGTCAAAGTCCATCCCGAAGTGTCTACTTGTTTGCTTGATGTTCTCAACAGGTTCAGATATCGAGAAGTAAAGTCCTTTTTCATCATGATCAACTGCGCCATTGTACAGGAATTGTGTTGTAACAGTCGTTTTCCCGCTACCTGAAGTACCTGAAACTAGAACAATGTGACCCTTAGGAATTCCACCATCCATAATATCATCAAGACCGGGTACTCCTGTTTTGGAGCGTTCTACTTTATCTGTATCTCCCATATGTCAATAAATTAGTTGCTCATTATTAAATCTAATAGGGTCGAAAGTAACTAGGTTGGGTTTCTGATCAAAGTGGCTTGAATTATTATAAACCCGGAAAGTCATATTCTTAATGTAGCAAATGACAAAAATTCTAAGAGGAGAGGTATAAAAATGCCAGACAGACTAACCACTGGAATAGAAGAACTAGACGAAATGCTTGAAGGAGGAATTCCAATGAACTCCACAGTAATTATTATGGGAGATAAAGGAACAGGAAAAGAAGCTTTAGTCAATAGATTAGTATACGAAGGATTAAAAGAAGAACAAGAAGGTTTATATGTTTCTTTGGATGGATCTCCCGACGATGTAAAGGATGATGCAGATTACTATGGATGGGACTACGAAGAATACGAAGATCAATTAGTTTTCGTTGACGGATACTCTTGGCAAGCAGGAGGCTCTGACTCGATGTTCGCATTAGATGGTTTATCAGACATGAACCAGATGAACATGACACTAACAGACGCAATGAGAGAACTAACAGATGGTAAAACAAAAAGAGTAGCCATTAACTCTGCCTCAAGCCTATTATTATATACGGATCCTCAGTCAACTCTAAAATTCTTGCAGGTTGTTGCTGCAAAAAGTACAGCTTCTGGAGGATGCTTATTCATCACTTTAGAAGAAAGTACTCACGAAGAACAAACTAAATCTACAGTAAACCACGTTGCAGACGGAGTAATTAAATTAAAAATGGATGGGGATGACAAAAAAATCTCGATAAATCGTATGGATAAAACAGATCATACAAGAGATTGGAAGACTCTTGAAATAGATAAGGATGACGGCAAGATATCCATAGAGGATTAGAAACTTCAAAATTCTTTTTTATTACTTTAAGTTCTGATAAAATTTTCCAATATTGTATTATGGTTTTAATAGCTTCTTATCTGTCGTATAGCCTAATCTGAAATAAACCAACTTTATAAACCAGGAATCATTATATTCAATAATATATGACAAAGATTGAGCTACCTCTAGAAAGACTTAACGAAGCACTAGACGGAGGAGTAGAAGACGGTTCAAACGTTCTATTTTTAGCAGATCTGGCAGTAGACAAATCAAGATTTGCTTCAAGCCTAGTAAACTATAGGATGGAACAAGAAGATAACGTAGTCTACTCAATAAATAACAAAATGCCTGAATATATACAAGAAAGAATTAAAGAGGCAAAAACAGATAATTTTGCTACAATAGACGGTTTCTCCTCAACACTAGGAAAAGAAACAACTGCAGAATATAGAGTAGAAACTGACCTAAAGGCAGATCGAGCAGATTATATAGAAGAGTCTAAAGAGGTAGCTATTCAAGCAATGAAAGATATGGATGACTTCGGATCCACTTTCGTACTAGATTCTCTAGATGCTTTTACAGGACAATGGGATGAACTGGAAGAGTTCACACAAGACATCAAACCTGTTGCAGAATCAACAAATACAGTATGCTACTATCTATTACCGAATCTAGGATTCGAAGAGGAAGACGAAATTGAAAAGTTAACAGAAATATTCGACTATGTAATCCATCTAAAAGGACTAGAAAGAAACGGAATTATACTAAAATTCATAGAAATCTTAAAACCTGATGTCGATACAAAAGTACCCTTCGACATCACACCGAGAGGATTAGTAATGTATGTGCCAAAAATGTTGGTTACCGGGCCCTATGACGCAGGGAAGTCAACCACGGTACAAAACATGTCAGAAGACGCGGTATCGGTGGATAGGTTAGGTACAACAGTGGCACTGGACCACGGTCAAGTAAATAAGAAAGGTCTGAAAGCAGAACTGTTTGGAACACCAGGACAGAAAAGATTTGATTGGGCACTAGATTTCCTAGGCAAATCAATGTTCGGATGTTTCATTGTAGTAGACTCAAGAGATCCTAACTACGATCGAGTTAAACAGCTCAAAAAAGACCTTCAAGCAGAAGAACTACCGTTCATCATACTAGCTAACTTCCAGAACAAGGACGATGCATTATCCCCAGAAGAGATAGAAGAAGAAACAGGCATAGAGACAATAGGAATAGATGCGAAAAATGGAGATAATTTAGATGAATCGCTAGAAAGACTAATGGACAAAATCATGGATCAACACAATTGGTATTACGCATAAAAAATCTAAGGAATAACCAAGAAAATAAGATAATTTAAAAAAGAACAATCAATTAAAGGTGTATATAATGGCAAGCAAAGAGGAAAAACTTAACGAACCGTTAGACGAACTTGATAATGTACAAGGAATTAAAGGTGCAGCAGTAGTAAGAAGAGACGGACTTTTAATCGCTTCAAACCTAGGACAAGACATAAATGATGATCAGGTAGGTGCGATGACGGCATCGACAGTTGGATCAGGAGAGACAGCAAGTGAATCTCTTGAAATGGGAGAAGTTAACGCTGTAACAATCGAATCAGAAAACGGAAAACTAGTCAGTACTGGTGCTGGAGAAGAAGGAATTCTTACAATATTGACACAGGGAGATGTGAACATGGGACTAGTTAAGGTAGAGATGGAAAAGGCAACTAAGAAAATCAAAAGAATTCTTTAAGTTTTATAATTCTAGCAGTATTCTTTTTATCTTTCCAAGTCTTACAGTCGTAGTAGTTTCAAATATATAAGAATCAGTAAAGTGAAATCTAGACGTGAAACTGTCTCAACAAGCCAAGAAAATTCTAAGAGAGATAAAGAAATTTGAAGAGATAACTGTCCGTGAGTTAGAAGATAAAGGCTATGACCAGAGCATGGTCAACAGATCAACACTAGAACTTAAAGAAAAAGGGCTAGTAGAAACCACTGAAGAAGAAGAAGTAGAACAACAACTTACTGAAAAAGGACAGAAAATAATACAAAAGGGATCTCCAGAGTACAACCTTCTACAAAAAATAGATAATAAGCAAAAAATATCGGAAATAGATTACGAAGAACTAGAGATAGCGCTAGGGAAAGCAAGAGAAAAGGATTTTATAGAAATAAGAGATGGAGAGGTATTGCTAACAGACAAAGGACTAGAAAAGCAAGATAGTGATGAAGTAAAAGAAAAACTAAAAGAGAAAGAATTTGAGGACGAACACCGGGAAAGAGGGTTAGTAGAAGCACAGATTAAGCCGATAAGAACGATAAAAATAACCGAAAAAGGATTAGAAGTAACTATTAAAGAAATCGAGACACTTTTCGATGTTGAAGCAAATGTAAAAACACCTAGAACCGGTCGAAAACACTTTTACCGTCAAATAATAGACTTTGCAAGAGAAAAATGGCTAGAAATGGGCTTCGAGGAAATGCAAGCAAATTACATATCGCCAGGCCTATACAATTTCGATGCATTATATATACCTCAAGACCATCCGGCCAGAGAGCTACAAGATACATTCTTCATGGAAAAACCAGAAAAAACAGAAATACCGCAAGACCTAACAAAAAGAATCAAAGAAACACATGAAAACGGTTGGACAACAGGAAGTAAAGGATGGCAATATAACTGGGAAGAAGAAGAGGCAGCAAGAAATGTTTTAAGAACACATACAACATCAGTATCTGCAGAAACATTAGCTAAACTAGAAGAGGAAGACTTACCTAAAAAATTCTTTACTGTGTCAAGAGCATTCAGAAACGAAACAATAGACAGAACACACCTAGCAGAATTCTATCAAGCAGACGGAATAGTTGTTGGAAAAGATCTGAACTTTGCAAATCTTAAAGCATACATCAGCGAATTCTTCGAAAAAATGGGTTACGATGAATTCCGGCTAATACCCTCATACTATCCATACACAGAAATGAGTGTAGAAGTACAAGTATGGGATGAGGAAGAACAAGAATGGTTAGGTATGGGAGGAGCAGGGATGTTCCGTCCAGAAGTAACAAAACCGCTTCTAGGATTCGAAGCTACAGTGTTGGCCTGGGGTCTAGGAATTGGAAGAATAGCAATGAAAGCAGCAGAATTACATGATATAAGAGAACTATACCGGAACGATATCAAAATTCTAGAAAACACTCCTGTCTGGAGACCGAAAAACCAAAGGTGAAACTAAAACAGTGGCACACATACAAATAAACAAAAAAGAATTTGAACGACTATTAGGACAAGAGATACCGGAAAAAAAGCTTAAAGAAAAAGCTTCTTATTTAGGAGTTCACTGGAATCCGGTAGAAGGTAAAAAATGGGATGTAGAAACATATCCTAATCGACCAGATCTCTTATCAGTTGAAGGGCTAGCAAGAGCTTACAGAGGATTCTTCAACATAAAAACAGGATTAGAAGAATACAAGACACAAAAAGGAGAACAAAAAATACACGTAGATGAATCAGTCGAAGAAGTAAGACCTTACATTGGTGGAGCAATTGTTAAAGATGTTGAACTAGATCAAAGAGCAATAAATGGTTTAATACAATTACAAGAAAAACTTCATGAAACTACAGGACGTAGAAGAGATAAAATAGCAATCGGTCTACATGACATGGAACAAATAGAACCTCCATTCACATATAAAGCCGTTGAACCAGAACAGGTAAGTTTCAAACCTTTAGAATATGATAAAGAACTTCATTTAGAAAATATACTTGACAAACATCAAAAAGGAGAAAAATATGCATGGATATTAGATGATGAAGACAAATACCCTGTTATAACCGATAAAAAGGGTAAAGTACTAAGCTTTCCCCCAATTATTAACAACCAGTTAACAGAAGTAACCGCTCAAACTACCGATATATTCGTTGATGTAACTGGAAAAGACAAACAAACGGTCCTAAAAGTTCTTAACATTCTTTCAACCGCATTTTCTGAAAGAGGGGGAGTAATAGAAACTCTAAAGATAGAAGGGCAAAGAATGCCGGTACTTAAACCCGACAAAATGGAACTAGATGCTGATTATGTAAGAAGAGTTTCTGGCCTAGAAATAGATAATAAGGAGATTAGACATAGACTAGAGAAAATGAAGTACGGAGTTCAAAAGATAAAGAATAATCAGATTATCGTAAGGATACCGTCATACCGTACAGATATCATGCATCAGTATGACTTGATCGAAGACATTGTAATAGCACACAACTACGAAAATATCAGCCCTAAACTACCTAACTTGGATACAACAGGAAAAGAAAAACGGATAGAAAAATATACGGACAATATAAGAGAAATTATGCAAGGAACAGGAGCACTTGAGACCCATACATATATACTGTCAAGTAATAATGATCTGTTCGCTAAAATGAATACCGAAAAAAAGAATGTTGCGAAAATGAGTAATGCAATATCGGAAGAGATTGAAACAGTAAGAAATTGGCTAACACCAAGTCTTCTTAAAACGCTAGAAAATAATAAACACAGAGCATATCCTCAAAGTTTCTTTGAAGCTGCAGATGTGGTTGAAATAAAAGACAATAAGCAAAAAACGGTTAGAAAACTTTCATACATTAAATCAGGTCAAAGAACAAATTACACGGATATAAAGCAGATATTACAAGTTCTAGAACGTGATTTAGGAACTAATATAGAGGTAAAAGAATGTGAAAAACCGTTCCTAAAACCTGATAGATCTGCCAAACTTCTCAAAAATGATATAGAAATAGGATTCATAGGAGAGATTAATGAAGAAGTGCTGGAAAACTGGGATCTAAAAAGAAATACTGCGATACTAGAATTAGACGTAGAAAAGTTGATGAAACTTCATAAGCAAAAATAATAGAGATTAAAGAAAGAAATTAGTAGTTAAATTTCTGATTCTTCAGGAATAATAATCCATGCCAATAGATAAGTGATAAAACCTATTGGAAAGGTTAGTAAAACTAGAAAAGCAGTTGCTAGTCTGACTAATGACGGATCCAAGTCATATACTTCAGCTATTCCGCCACAAACTCCTGCGATCATTCGATCGGTTTCTGATCTGTAAAGTACTTTATCTGCCATAACTAGTTTTTTTCCTTTCGATGTTTTTTATCTTACGTGTTGTTCGTCTGTATGAACGTATTCGTGTAACTCTTCCTCTTCGAACCAGATTTCAATCTCTCTTTCTGCTTCTCCAGGTTCTGAAGCGTGGATGATGTTTTGATAAAATACTCCTGCTTCATCAGCGTGATCCATAGACATGTGTCCAAATTGTCCTCTAATTGTTGCTGGATCTGCATCTTTTGCACTAGTATCTCCTACTATCTTTCTAACATTTTCTTGTGCATGTACTCCTTCTAATACTATTGCTACTACTGGTCCTTGTTTCATGTAGTCTGCTAGACCCTCGTAGAATGGTTTATCTACGTGTTCTTCATAGTGTTCTTCTAGAAGCTGGTCGGTCGCTTGAACCATTTTTACTCCCATGATTTTGAATCCTGCGTCTTCAAATCTTGTTATGATTTTGCCAATTATTCCTCTTTTTACAGCATCGGGCTTTAAAGCCACGAATGTTCTTTCAACGTATGACATAGTTTAATTTTAACCTCTGTTAATCCACTAAATGTAGAAGAAAACTTTTAAAACAGAAAGTAAATTTTATGGACGTTCATCTTCTATGCTGAACCTGTAGGTTTCTTCACAAGGAAGTAATGTTATTTCGTCGTTTTCATCTTGCCATTCTTCTGCGGTCATACCTTCGAATTCAACTTCAGAAGTCCAGTCCATATCTTCGTGTTCAAGATTTTGACATTCGTCATAGGCTCTCACCATTAACTCTGTCTCTACCATTCTTCGGTGCTCATCTGTTCCTTCTTCTATTCCATCGAAACCTTCTTCATACCATTCTCCATAATATAGAGGAGTGTGTTCCTGTACTTGGATACCTAGACAGACAAAAGTGTCAATACCTTTACAGTCGACTTCTAACTCCATAAAACCTATGTCGGGAACATCTTCGTCCATTGTCAGGTTGTGCGCTCCTACAATCGTTGCAGACAAAAGAAGTGTTAATCCTAAGAACATTAAGTTCTTCTTTAAGTTCTCTGAAACATTGAAGTCGCTAGGCATAACTAGATACTACTGGGCAAGACTTTTATCATTATTACAAATAGGAGTGCTAAAGTTTTCTCAACACAAAATATCCATATTTTAAGAATATCTCGTACTAAAGGTTTAGTATGCAGGTAGGGACAATAGAAGGAAAAGTCGATACTTCTTCATTCGAATTCCGAGCTACAGAGGAAGTCAAAAAATTCGACTTCGTATCAATCAAAAGCAATGGCCAATGGATTCTAGCACAGGTAGAAGAAGTAGTCAAACATCCTGACGGAGAAACCATTGCAAAAGCTAACATAATCGGTTACCGTGATAAAGGGTTGACTAAAGCACCTAGAAGGGTGATTGAACCTGATTCAATTGTCTATCAGGCTGATCAGGAATTAATTAGTGACACTCTAGGTTTAGAAGATGCAGGACTACAGGTAGGTACACTAGAAACAAACAAAGATATAGACATTCACGTAGACTCTGAAAACTTCTACAAACACTTTGCCGTATTAGCACAAACTGGAGCAGGTAAAAGCTATTTAACAGGAGTTCTAATAGAAGAATTACTTGATGAAGGCTTACCGCTAATTATAATTGATCCTCACGGAGAATACTCGTCTTTAAAGATACCTAATCTGGAAAACGATGAGGAGCAGAGAAAATATGATGTGAGAGAGTACTCTCCTAATACGGATATTAATAAAGAGGCTATACCTCTATCTTTCTCCTCTGTAAATCTTAGTAAGAAAGAGCTAATGACGCTTATACCAGACAGTCTCACGAATTCGCAGATGGGTGTTCTATACAATGCGTTAAAGCGATTGAAAGAAAAAGATGATGATTATACGCTGATAGATATAGAAGACGCTGTAAGTCATGAAGATTCAACAGCCAAATGGAATCTACTAAACTACTTAGAACAAATAGAAGAGTCAGGACTGTTATCAGAGAATCCTATTGAATTAGGAGATCTTTTGGAACCTGGTAGGGCTACAATCATTAATTTAAAGGCGGTTGAGCCAGAAAATGCTGAAATGACGGTTTATCTGCTTGCTAAAAAACTTTTTGATCTTAGGAAGAAGAATCAGGTACCGCCGTTTCTAATGATAATGGAGGAGGCACATAACTTCGTGCCTGAAAAAGGATTTGGTCAAGCGGTTTCTAACCCTATAATGCGTAAAATTGCAAGCGAAGGAAGAAAATTTGGTCTGGGTATTGGTGTTATTAGCCAAAGACCTGCAAGAATAGACAAAAATGTTTTATCTCAATGTAATACGCAGTTTATTCTCCGTGTAACGAATCCAAATGATCTTAAAGCAATAAGTAAATCATTTGAGGGTATAACGAGCGAAGTTGAAGCTATGATAAAGTCTTTACCTCCTGGCGTGGCATTTGTTCTGGGTAATGAGTATCCTGTGATGACGGAAGTAAGAACGCGTTACTCCAAGCATGGTGGTGAAACACAAACACAGGAGAGTTATGTGGAAACTGAAAACATTAGCCATTTCCGTCCTAAAACCAATATTCAAGAGCTCAAACAAGAAACAGGGGAGGAGTATGAGCCTGCGTATTATCCTTTGTATCGTTTGGAAAGTGAGGGATCAATAAAGTTGATTGATGGGGTAAGTGGAGAAGAAAAAGCAAGTAGGCCATTAGTAGAGGGTAAAGAAAAAGAAGTGGTTGAGCTAATAGAAAAAGGGAAGGACAAGTCAGAATTAATGGATGAGTTGGAGATAAACATTACTAAGCTTACTACAATTATAGAAAATTTGAGAGAGAAAGGTGTTCTAGAGTCTGAAGGTTTAGATACTGGTGAAAGCTTGGTGGATCAAGAGCTTGTATCTAGTCAGGTTGAACAAGAAAAGGTGATTGATTTTGAGCACGAGTTGGAGGGTGATGAGGTGGACGTAGAAAAAGTTTACTATCCTTATTATTCAAAGGGAGATCAGGTTTATGATCCTGTAATTGATGGTTATTTGGATTGATTTTTTACCGTTTGTATTTTAAGAATTACCGGAGAATCCCTATGTATCCGATTGGGTTCGTGGTCTAGTTGGTTATGACGTCGCCCTTACAAGGCGAAGATCCCCAGTTCGAATCTGGGCGAACCCACTTTACACGTTTTTCGTGTGTTGGCGGTTTGTTTAAAATCAAGAAAGATGTTGTTGTTACCAACAAGTACTTAAAATCTTTCGGGTATAACTGTAAATATAAACAACTCAAAACATAGCGATTCCCTTAAAATCAACCAAATCTAATAGTTTAAAACATGACATCCTACAAACAAGCGATTATACTAACAGAAAAACAAGACATGACCAAAGGAAAAATGATCGCACAAGCATGTCATGCATCCCTAACATCATACAAAAAGGCCAACAAGAAACAACAGAGAAAATGGGAAAAACAAGGTCAGAAAAAAATAATCCTTAATTCGGGCGACCAAAAACTGGTAGAAATACACCAACAAGCTAAACAACAAGGAATACCGACCTCACTGGTGAAAGACGCAGGAAAAACCCAGCTAAAACCAGGTACTAAAACCGCGGTTGGAATAGGACCTGAAAAAGAACAAAAAATAGATAACGTAACAGGACAACTTGGATTGATAAAATGAACGACACAGAATTCAAAACCAACTTCACGGACATGGACTGGAACTACCGAACAGATACCATTGGAATAAAAGGAACACTAAAAGAACAGGTAAACGATTTCATAGTACAAGAACTCGCCAACCACGATATAGATGAAGAAGGCGATCATCTTATTGTTAAACTAAGAAAAAAGAACATGACTACGATGGAAGCCATATCCAAGCTTTCAAACATGCTACACATCTCAAGAAATAGGATAGGCTACGCAGGAAACAAAGATAAAAGAGCGGTAACCGAACAATACATTTCAATTCAAGGAGTCGAACCAGAAGACGTAAACCAAATATTCACAGACGAATTTGACCTAGAAGTTGTCGGAAAGAATGGTCACATAGGACTAGGCAACTTACTAGCTAACAGATTTGAAATAAAAATTAGAAACCTACAATTCCCTGTAGAAGATTTAAGAAACCGCACACTAGAAACAGTAGAACAACTAGAATCAAAATTCCCCAATTACTTCGGAGAACAAAGATTCGGAAACCCTAGACCGATCACACATCAAGTAGGAAGACACATACTAAGAGGAGAATTTGAGGAAGCAGTATTCACATATATCGCTAAACCATACGACGATGAATACAGAAGCATCAGTAAAGTAAGAGAACAAATCTGGGAGACAAGAGATGTAGAAGACATGGCAGAAAAATTCCCAGAAACCTACAGATACGAAAAAACACTAATATACCACCTCAATAAAAACCCTGGCGACTATAAAGGAGCCTTAAAGAGACTTCCGGAAGGATTACAAAATCTTTTCATCCACGCATACCAAGCATGGGTATTCAACAGAACTCTCTCACAACTATTAGAAGAAGAATGGTACGAAGAAGAATACGAAATACCTTTAGTAGGCTACAAAACAGAACTAGCAAAAGACAACAAGCCAGAAAATAAAATAGAAGAAATACTTGAAGAAGAAGGAGTAAAACAACAAGACTTCAGACTACAAGAATTCCCAGAACTAGCAAGTAAAGGAACATACAGAAGAGCATTCGCAGACTTCAGAAACTTCGAAATCCTAGACCTAGGAGAAGACGACCTAAACATGACTAAAAACGCCTTAGACGTTAAATTCGATCTTCCTAAAGGCTGTTATGCAACAGTATTTCTACGAGAAATAATGAAAAACTAATAACTCCCTGTTTCTTTAAACAATTAACCACTCATAAATTTATACACAAGCAATGCTAACCTACCTAGTCTGGACTATCTACACAGTAGTACTATTCATCGCATTCTTTCTACTAATAATATTTCTAGAACACGGCGAGGTACGGAAACCAGTAAAACATCTAGAAAAATGGCCTGAAATAACCATAACTGTGCCAGCATACAACGAAGAAAACACTATAGCACAAACAATAGAGGCACTACACAATGTTGACTATCCTAAAGAAAAACTACAAATTATTGTTGTAAATGACGGGAGCCAAGATAAGACGCGTGAAGAAGTAGAAAAATACACACAATACGATAACATAAAACTGATTAACCAAGAAAACCAAGGAAAAGGCGCAGCATTAAACACAGGTCTTGAAAACACAGACACAGAATTCTTCGGATGCGTAGATGCGGACTCATATGTGGCTGAAGACGCAATCAAAAACATACTTTCAGAACTAGACGAAGAATCTGGAGGAATAGCTAGCGCTATGAAAGTTTACAACCCACAAAACTTCTGGCAAAAACTACAATGGGTAGAATATCTAGTAGGAATATTCCTAAGAAATTTAATGGAAAAAATACACGCAATACACGTAACACCAGGGGCATTAGGTGTATATAGAACACAATTAATCAAAGATTTGGGAGGATTTGATGAAGAATCACTAGTAGAAGACCAGGAAATCTGCTTCAGATTACAAAAAAACGGCTGGAACGTAGCTCACAGCCGTAAAGGAGACGTAGAAACGGTAGCACCTAAAAATCTTCGTGAATTCTACGGACAAAGACTTAGATGGTACAAAGGAGCGATTGAAAATCTGATAAAATATCGCGACATGTTCTTAAACACTAAATACGGAGAATTTGGGACTTTCGCAATACCGTCGAAGCTAGGACAAGGAGTATTATCAATTTTTGGTATGTTCATAATAACATACTACTTTACACAGCCATTAATATCCTTTATAAGAGAATTCTTTGTAATAGGAACTGCCGCGCTACCATTAGATCAATTTTCCGAACTAACAATTTCATTTATAGCAACTAATCTTTACTGGTTCTTTATAGGGCTAGAATGGGTTACAATAATCTTTTTAGCAACGCTAATATTTTTCTCATCTGCAGTATTCTTTCTTGCAGCTATACACACAGAAGAAAAACCATTCAGCCAAGGTGTACTACCTCCAGCGATTTACATGCTATGGTACTTTATAGTTATAGGTTTAATGTGGTTAGTGTCATTTACAAGTATCGCACTCGATTTAATGTTCGATAGGGAAAAAAGATGGACCTAAACCAGCAAAAAATAAAGCAGAAAATGAAAGAGAATTGGGAAGTAACTGTATTTGCTTCGATATTCCTAGCAATACAGCTAATCTTACTTATCAATACTGCTGGGAAAAATCTAGGTTGGGACCCGTCAGTATATGTGGGTATGAGTAAATATATCTACAGCCTTGGAGAAATAGGCTACTGGGAGGTTTTAAGACCTGAACTACTACCAATTATTTTAGGCCCTTTTTGGCTACTTGGACTACCTATGAGGATTACTGCACCTATTGTAACAATTACAATAGCAACAATAACTCTCCTAGCGGTATACTACATGGTTAAAAAACATATCAACAAAGAGGTAGCAATATATACTGTAGGATTAACAACTTCTTCGTACATATTCTTCACAAACAATGCTAGAGTAGGAACTGAAACATTGGCAGCACTTTTCATAATAACGGCAGTATATCTAGCAGCAAACCAGCGTTATACAACTGCAGGAATTATAACAAGCCTAGCATTTCTCACAAGATACCCTTCAGCAATTGTAGGTCCAGCAATACTAACATACATAATAGCAAAAGGAATTAGAAAAGAAGATCGCCGTTTAACCATCCAAAAAATAAGCAGATATGTGGCAGGAACCTTAACACTTCTAATACCGTTCTTTTTAACCAATTACTATCTATATGGCAACCCTCTAGAATCACTCATAACAGGCTACGAAACACCACTAGGAAACCCGGACCAATACTTATATGGCATGTACTACATGCTAGAAGTAGCTCAAGACAACATACTATACATATTAGCTCCTATAGGCGTATTTCTAACAATTTACAAGAAAGAAACAAGATATATACCATTTGCAACAGCCCTAATATTCCTATATGGGGCGCACGAATATTATTCTCATAAAGAAGCAAGATACGCAACCCTATTCATCCCATTACTAGCGCTTTTCGCAGCATACACAATAAGAGAGGCAAGAATAAAACAAAACTGGCTAACCCAAGAACAAGCATACTATGCAATAATTTCCTTACTAATCGTAACCACGCTAGGTGCTGGAATACAAACTTATGGAAGTAACGCATGGATAGATGAAGATGCTGAGGACTATTACACCCAGTTTGAAGGTATGGAAGGAACAATAGCGGGGAACGAACCAGCACTAGCCGTATACAGCGAGGCAAAATTAGTGATGTTCCAACTAGAACATGATCCAATAGACCAGTACGAACAAAAAATATCCGAGATAAGCTATATAGGTATAGACACTTGCTCGTGGTACGATTTAGAGGGGTTAGATAGGAAAGAAAAAGAGGAAGAATTCCTAAACTTGCTTAAAAACAATCATGAAGCGATATATGAGCAAGATTATGAAAACTGGGAAGGCAGAGAATGTACAAGATTCGTCTTCGAAACTTAGTGTAAAAGACAATATGTTTTTGAAAGTCGATGTTCAAAACATTTTTTGTCGGTTGAACCCGAAAAGCAAAAGGTGAAACAATTAATAAATGGACAGAGAAATCAAGAAATACCGTTATGCGTTTGCAGCAATATTTACCGCACTAATATTCTTCACAGGAATACTATTCGCAAATTTGATGGATGATTATCGTGCAGATGTTCTAACACAAGAACTAGAAGAAGACCTAGCTGAACTAGAATCAAGACAGGTACAAATGAGTTATTTACAAGAAGGAGACCATACATGTCAAGCAATGCAGGCAGGACTAGGAAGTATAGTATCAAGCTACAATGAAAGACTAGAAAGAATGGAAAACTATAGGGACTCAACAATGTTCCAAAACGAAGAGTTCAATGATGTAAGAAGGCAATACACTCTTTCAGGAGTTCAATACTGGCAGTTTGCCGAAGAAGTGAAAAACAAGTGCGATGACTACAATCCGGACCTATTACTATATTTCGGAGAAGATGACTGCAGCGAGTGTGATCAACAAAGAACAGAACTAGATCGACTGAAAAACATACATGGAGAAGACGTACTTATCTTTTCAGTATTTACCGACATAGATGATGGGATGGTAGAAATACTAAAAAACGAGTACGATATCTACGAAGTACCAAAAGTAGCCATAAATGATGAAAAACAAGGAGAAGGTTTACAAACCGCTGAAGAACTGTCAGAAAACTTAACAATAGCATAATAAAAATAAAATCGTTTTTTAATCAAAACAACAACTAAAAAGGTGTCTTAAAAACCAAGTGAGTATCTACAAAAACGCAGCAATTGTAATACCGGCATACAATGAGGAAAACGTGCTGGAAGAAACATTAGAAAAAATAATAGATGAATTGGGTAAAGAAGCAGAAATAATAATAGTTGAAGACGGATGCACAGATAATACTCCAGAAATAGCAGAGAAACTAGCAGAAAAACACACACAAATAAAGCATCTCCACTTTGACAAACGACAAGGAAAAGCAACAGCTATTAAAAAAGCATTTGACCAGACTGATAGAGAAATATTGGCTTTTGCAGATTCAGATACGCCGACAGCGTACAAAAATATACCTAAAATAATAAAGCCTATTGAAGAAGAAAACTATGATATAGTTATAGGTTCTAGACATGGAGAAAACTCTGAATCAGAAAGAGGGCTTCTAAGACGAATTCATACTACTTACACAAATAAAACAATCTCGACAGTACTTAAAACTGGTATAAACGACCATCAATGCGGATTTAAAGCGATAAAAAGAGAAAAATATGAAGAAATAAAACCTAAACTCAAGTCCGACAAATGGTTCCTAGATATAGAACTGATATACTTCTCAACACAAAATAACTACAAACTGAAAACCGTTCCTGTAAGTTACACAAGCGACGATGAATCAAGCTCTGCAGGGCTAGAAATATTCCCAGAATTCTTTAAAACAGTATACAGACTAAAAAAAACCGAAAAAAACAGTAGGATACATCAATTAGAACAATACTTCAAATTCGGAGTTATAGGCGGCATAGGAGCAGTAATTAACACAATATTCTTATACGCACTTACAGAATTTGCAGGCATACACTACATGATTTCCGGTGCACTATCAATAGAAGCAGCAATAATCGCAATGTTTTTCTTAAACAATAAGTTCACATTTAAACCCCTAAAAAAAGGCTTTAAACAGATAATAGATGGAATAATCCGTTCAAACATAATTAGGTCTGTAGGGATAGCAGTACAACTAGGAATACTATATTCACTTACAGAATTTGCAGGAATTAATTATATAATCTCCAACTTGATAGGCATACTTATAGCAGCCATATTCACATTTTATGGAGAAAAATATCATAACTGGGGTTAATAGCAAAGAAAAAACATGCCTCAAAGAAACCAGGATAAAGAATAAAATTTCAACAAAAAAATACTATGCAGCTAAAAAAATCACAAAAGAAAATACTGATAATTTCAATACCTCTAATAACAATAATAGCAGCAATAACAGCAGGTATAATGCTTTTACAAACGCCAGAATATCCTGACGCAGATCAAATAAACGGTTCGGAATACGAATCAGTAGTGATATTTAGAAATGACGATCCAGCACCATGGACAAACACAGAAACACTTGAACAAGTAAATCAAATATTCATAGAAGCCGAGGTCCCTCTAACACATGGTATAGTGCCTCATGATGATAACGCCAATACATCACTTACTGAAGAGCATGAACTATGCCAATATCTAGAAGAAGAAAATCAAAGCGATCTCTTTGAATACTCTATCCACGGATACCATCATTTACAAGAAACAGAATTCCATGGGGGAAGTGAATTCGGAGATCTTCCTGAAGAAGAACAAAGACAAAAGATAGCTGAAGGGAAAAACATTCTCGAAGACTGTACTGGAGAAGAACCGACCACATTCATACCGCCGTTTAATACATACGATGAAACAACTACAGAAGTGCTAAACCAAGAAGGATTCCAATTAGTATCAGGAGGAATCGACTTTCAAGAAGAATATTTTGATGAAAGAGGTTTTTGGCAAGCAGAGAACATAATACATCTGCCCTCAAATCTTCACCTAGAAGACTGGGAGGAAGAAAGCATCAGAGATTTAGAGGTGCTAAAGCATGAGTACGAGCAAAATAAGCAAGAAAGCCATATGAACGTGGTGCTATTCCATTACTTCTTTTTCGAAGAAGATGAACAATTAGACAAGTTAGAAGACTTGATCACGCACTTTGAAGAAGACGACGCCTATTTCATGACACTGGAACAGTTTGCTGAAAAAACTCAAAGCGATCAACTTATAAGAACTCAAGACGGATGGACAATCAAAGAATGAGCCCGGAAAAAATATACAAAATACTCGTAATATCATTATTCGGTATAGGGATGTTAATAGGTTTTTCAGCAGCTTATATGATGACTGAGACTTCTGAAACAGAAACAAGCCAATGCCAAGAACTAGAGACAGAAATACAGGAAGAATTACCTTATGGAGAGAATACTGCTTGTTATACGCCAAATCACATTACAATTGAGGAAGCTGATGTTGATGAAGTTGATCTTAAATGCGCATGCAGAATAATCTATCAAGGCGAAGTTGAATTATATCCTATTTATTCGGCTGATGTTGGAGGAGAGGAATTAGAAGAGATTGAAGAGTTAGAGTAAAGAATTTATTAATTTTACCGATATTTGGTCTTCAATACTAGTTTATTACTACGGCCTTCTTTTTCTTTCTCTATAATATTTTTATCAACAAGAGTTGAGACAATTCCGGAAATTTTAGCTTTAGAATAATCAGACTGATCTACAACATCTTTTTGAAGCATTTTGCCATCTGAATCTCTAAGTTTATCAATAATGCCTTTTTCATCATCAGAAAGCTCATCAAAGACATTGTTCGCTTCTATTTTCTGGTAATGTCGCCATCCTAGTAGTCCTGTTCCAACTACTCCAATACCTCCTAATATCCCAGCAAGAACGTAAACTAAGATAGATTGGTTTGTGTTATCTTCTACAAAGAAGGTCTGGAAATTGTAGTAAGGTAGTCCATCTGGTTCTTGCGACCAGGAGACTATATGTCGGCTGCCATCGCTTTTTAGCTCTCCGTGAGAAGGTTCAATGATCGATTCATTCACTAGATTTTCGTCAGCAAGTGAAGAGCCTGAAGGTAGTTTAACTTCTAATAAGTAGAAATCTGTGGAACGATAAATATTGTGGTTATAACGGAATATGCTTACGTTTTCTCTTTGTCCAACAAGTTCTGAACTGTAGAACACCATTTCAATTTCAAAATCGTCTCGATCTCCAACAGGACAAGAAATACTTGAGCCGGGTGGTAGATCCTGTATATCACATTCTAAAGTTTCTCCATCTACGGTTGCTGTCTCTATTTGTTCAACAGGGTAATCTGTAATATATGAAAAACTGTCAGAACTCATTCCTTCGGCGATAACGTTGACGTCAATGCTGTTATCTTCCAAATCAACAGTTACATTTTCTTCTGTGATATAAGCTGTTGACAATCCTGAAAAAACCAGTATCAACAAGCAGAGGTACAGAAATTTCTTCATAATTAACAAATTCTAGTTCTAAAGTTAAATAATTACAAGTTTTTTATTCCTCATTTGTCTTCGAAACCAGCACTCCTCCAACACCCATACGTGCGTACTGTTGCACAGTGTTGGCTACCTCTTGTAATGCTTCCTGACTGTCTTTTAACTCAAGACGGAAGTCATCTGGACCCTCAATTTGAACATATGTAGGACCATAGTTAACAACTGTTTTAACGGCTTTAGTAAAGGTATTACATTCGATATTAAGCTCAGCAATCTTAGAGTAACCCTCTTCTATATTTGGATGAGGGTTTTCAACTAGTTTTAAATCATCATATTCTTCTGAAGTAACTTTAACTCCTTTTTCTTCCTTTAAATTACTTATAAGCTGGTCTAAAGCATCTTCAACTCCTTCTTCTTGATTTCCTATTGCCTCAAAAACAAGCCACAATTTTAGACCCATACAAAACAACTAAACACAAAACTTTAAACAAATATTACCAACCTTTAACATAAGCAGAACATACCTATGGTCAAACAAGTACTGAACAAAATTGAGGAAAATAAAATAATCATTTTAGCAACAGTCGCAGTGGCACTATCTGTAGGTTTCCTAGTAGGAATAACAACGAACACAGCACAAGGAAAATGTTATGAAAGAGCCGATACTTGCCATGGAATACCTGTAGGAAACACCTGTGTAGGATTGGAAACTACAGAAAGAAACTTCTACAATGAAGAGGAATGTGAGGAAGTTAGTGAAATAGAAGAGAACTGCCAAGATGTAGGCAACGATATAGTAGAGGAACAACCTGAATTAGAAGATCAGTGGAAAGAACAAGTCGACTATAGAGGTATTAGCTGTAAAACCTGGGAAGAAAACTTTGAAATAGAGCTTGAATAAACAATGGTAAAAGGTTTTAGATCAAAAATAAGAGAACTAGAAGAAAACTACTTTATTGATACTACAGAACTAGGTAAAACAATACTAGTAGCATCAGTAGCAATGTTCTTCATAGGAGGATACGCTGTAACTAGCTTCAGCTCAGCAAATAATAACTTAGAAAATTTACAAGAACAACAAAGACATCTTGATGGAATTTTAGAAGATGAAGGGTTCCAAACAAGCTATGAAGCGATACAAGATATTTCTCAAAGCGAACAAGAAGTAGGTCAACAGTTTGATGAAGCTCTATCTGCTTACGAGCAAATGGAGGATTCGGTTAATTATACTGAAGCAGCTAAAGAGGACTTAGATGAAAAAGAGAGCCTCTATCAGTGGGTTGTACTAATTTCATTACTAGGTACGGTTTCAGGTATAGCGCTGATTTTTCTATAATAAGAAATTCTAAAACATCTTAGAAAACTTCATTAGAATTACTGACTGTTCTTGCAGTGTTTAAAACAATCTATAACTTCTATAAACGAGCAATTCAATTATTTTTATTGAAACTGCAAACAAAGTAAATCATCGAAAGCATTTAAACAATAAAAAAGGCTTTAAAGACCTTAAAAAAGATTAAAAAGCGATGTTACAAAGAAAAAACTCTTTAGAAAAAAAGCTAGCTATTTTAACAATATTAATAGTCTTAACTATAACTTTCGCACTCGCAGAGACAATAGAAGAAAACAAATTCTTCGGCTCTGAAGAAATAACAGAACAAGAACAACTAGGAGACTTCCTACTACAAACAACACCGAGCGACGAACAAGACTCTTTCAGCGCTACATCAGACCAACATAATGAAGAGGGAACACTTTCGTTAGATATTGGAATAATAGACAACGATGGAAATGTTATAGAACAAGAAGAATCTGTCTTAGAAGTTGAGGGAATAGAAGATGATGAGGAAGGAAGTGTACAAGAAACAGTATTTGATGAAGATATAGCAGTAGATCCGGAAGATAACGTACGAATCACACCCGAGTTAGAAGTTAACGGAACAAGTGAGACAGGTCCCGAATTCTCAACTAAAGACTTAAACGCTGAACTAATACTTGAAGGAGAACTTGAATTCTTCTACAATGTCGAACATGAAACAGACCCTCCTGAAGATACAACTGTAACCTTTAACTGGGGTAATGAAGAAGATGATTCTCGGATTGAAGGATTAGAATATGAAATACCGTCCCCAAAAATAGATTTAATTCAGCCTGAAGATGGTGAAGTATTTCAATCAGGTGAGGAAATAGAATATGAGATTGACGACGAATTCAGAGATGTAGATGACGGAAATACCTTTTACGAATTAGATGGTGAGGAAAGAGAATTTGAAACGGTAGAAGACACCACATACATAATTGATACCTCAGACTGGGATGAAGGAGAGAGGGATGTAGAAGTAACCGCGGAGAACGAGGATGGAGCCACCGAAACACAAGAAAACAGCTTTACCATCGATGATACAGACCCAGAAGTAGAAATAGAAAATCCTGAAGATGAAGAGGTCACTAACGAAGAGGAAATAACTGTAGAATTCGAAGCAGAAGATGAAAACGAAATTATAGAAACAGAAAAACAGATAAACAATGAAGAAAGAGAAGAAATAAGCTCGGGCGACACAATAGATATAGAAGAGGATGGAGAATACGATTTAACAATATTTGCTGAAGATGAAGCAGGAAATGAAGGTGAAGATACAGTAAGCTTTACAGTAGATACTGAAGACCCACAACTTGAATTAATTGAGCCAGAAAACATAGTTTATGATACATTCGAGATTCCTGTAGAGATTGAAGTAAGTGGAGAAGATACAGTAGAATACATAGTGAATGACGAAGATGATAATACTGTAAAAGAAGATGAAATAGAAGATGAAGAAACAATACTAGATTTCGAAGATGAAGGAAGAGGAGAGTACCAAATTGAAGTTTCCGCCGAAGATGAAGCAGGCAACACAAATACAGAAACCGAAGAATTTACTGTAGATCCAAATCCTCCGCTATTCGAAACCGAAATAATCAATACCAACAGCCCCATAGATGAAAATGAAATACTAGAAGTAGAGGCAGAAATTAACAATACAGGCGATCTATCAGATGAAAGAACAGTTGAACTATTATTTGAGGATGATGAGGAAGACTCTGAAGAAATAAGCCTAGATTCTGGACAGGCTGAAAACATAACATTCGAGTATGATACCGAAAATGAAGATACTGGAGATTATTCTGTTGAAGTAATCTCCGGTGAAGAAGATGAAGAAACAGATGAGCAAGAGGTAACAATAGGACTACCTGAACTAGAACTGGAAAATATAAGAATATTTGATGTAACGGGCGAGGAAGAACCTAGAAATAATGGAGATCTTCTGGACGAAGATCTAGACGAACTAGAAATTGAACAAGAAGGAAGAAACGTTGAATACCGTTTTGAGTTTGTTTTGGAGAATACAGGAGATTCTGAATACCAAGTAGATAATACAGAAACGATAGAAAATCTAAATATAAACACTGAATGGACTTTAGAAGACATATACTTTGAAAATGAAGAGGAAATAGTAGAGGGAGGAAATAAAGATGAAGATGTAGTAGAGTGGAACATTGGTGAAGAAGCTAGTATTGAAACAGGAGAACAAGGATCATTCGAGTATATAGTAGAAACAGATACTACAGAATCAAAAGTACTTGAACCAGAATTCAAGATAGTATCAGAAGAACAAGATATAGAACTAACAAATAGTTATGAAATAGATAAAACTAAATACGGATTTTTAGAAACAGAACTAATAGAGCCCCCGCAAGAATTCTCAGTCTCAGAAGACTCATCATTTACTATGGAGGCTAATACGACATGTTTAGAAGGAGAATGTGGAGAAATCACTACTACTTCACGTTACAACGATACAGGCGAAAATCCTGATATATCAATTAGTGAAGAAGAAACAGAACCGATTTTCACTACTGATGAAAATCCTCAAACATGTGAAGAAAGCTTAGAAAGCAGGGAATCCTGCATATTGGATTATGAAATACAAGTAACAGGAGAAACAGGCGAAGAAATAAATATAGATGCTCTATCACAATCTAATCTAGAAGAAGTTGATGATGAATCAACAGAAATATCAACTTTAACCATACAAGATTCTCTAATTCTAGATGTAGAGTTTGATCAAATAGATTTTGGAACAGTAAGTCCGGGTGAGGATGAACAAAGCGCTCAATTAAATGATCTAGGATACAATATAACGGTTCCTGAAAACAGTTTAGAGCCTGAAGAAATAAGAGTGAGTGGAACCAAGCTTAACAATGAGAGAGATGACGGATATAATATAACTGAGGATAACCTTGGCTATTCTCTAGAAAATAATCCGTCTGAAAGAAATGAACTTTCAACAGAACAACAGATACTAACTGAAGAAATCAGTCCAGGAACAACATTGTCAACCTACTACTGGCTAGATATCCCAACAGGGATAACGTCTGACACATACACAGGGGTGATACAATTTGAAGCTATTGAATAAGGATCAGTCCAAAATCCTAATTATGACTTTATCTATTCTTATCGGAACTAGTTTAGCGGCTGCAGATGAACAATTCTACTGGACAGCAGAAAAATATGAAGAAGGAGAAATCCCTGAAGAATGGGAGGACCAATCAAATATTGATGAATTTGAAATCAGAGAAGACTCTGAAGGAAATAGGTATTTAGGTATAGATGCAGAGGACGATGAAAGATCATTCCTTGAGTATATTGAACCATCTGATTCTGAGGATACAGAGATTTATACAACATGGGAGCCTGAGGGAGATCATGCTGTATTTGGACGAGGACAAGACACGGATGACATCGATAGCGTAAGTGCTCTAAGAGGAGACTTTGATACGGGAGATATACGCCTTTCTTATTTCGATGATGGTGATTTTGAAGATATATCATCTACTGAAGCTCCTTCAACTGATATATTTAACACACGATTCCGAATAGAAGGAGAACAGTTTAGTCATAAAGCATGGGAAGAAGGCGATTCAGAGCCTGAGGACTTCCAGTTAGAAGAAACATATGATGGGGTAACTGGAGAAGGATCGACAGGAGTTTTCCACTGGACAGAAGATGATTTAAGAATCTATGACTTTGGAGTAGGAATTGAAGGAACAGAAGCCCCAACAAATCCGGTAGAAAATGAAATAACTCTTAGAAAACCAGAAAGTCAAGAAACATTTATTGAGGGGGATGAAGTTGAATATGAGTATGTTGTTTCTGCTGCAGAATCTGGGGAAGCAACAATATATCGAGACGATGAATCTATAGATACTCAAACAGTAGAAGAAGGTGTCAATGTTCTAGAATATGAAGAAGTAATCTCTGAATCAGATGAATATGAATGGTATGTAGAATTTGAAGATGTTGATGGAGAAATATTAGAGACTTCTGAAACAAGAACATTAGAAATCAAACAAGAGTTAGATGTAGATTTCAGCCTAAATGCGCCTGAGGAGAATGAAGAATTCGGAGGCAGTCAAGAAATTGATTTTGAGTATGAAATAGACACTAACAAACAAGGTGATGCTATATTATATTTGAATGATGATATTATAGATGAAACACGTGTTTCAACTGGAGAAACGCAAATAGAAACCACGGAAGAATTACAAACAGACCAGTATGAATGGTACGTCCAGTATGAAACAGATGAACAAACTCAAACATCTGAAGCTCGAGAATTTGAAATATTAGAAGACTTCTTTGAGATTAACATAACTGATACTAATAGCCCGGTCGAACCTGAAGAAGATTTAGAAATAGAATACGTTGTTGAAAACATAGGAGATGAAGAAGGCTCACAAACTATCAATCTAATATTTGATGAAGATGAAACAGACCAAGAACAAGAAATAACTCTTAATCCCGGAGAAACAGAAGAAGACTCATTCAGCTATACTATAGAAGAAGATGAAGGATTATACGAAGCAGAAATCGAAACAGAAAACGATATTGATAATAGAGAAATACAGGTCTCTCCAGAAACATTTGGAGACCAAGAAATATGTGGAGAAAACGCCATATCTCCGGAGGAAGGTAACTATAATGAAATAATAATTGATGGAGAAATAACTGTATGTGATGATGGTGCAACATTAGAAGCTAATGATTTAATACAAATAACAGACTCTGGAAGCATAGTAACCAACATAGAAGATGCTCCTGATGGTGAAGAAGGTGAAGACGCGCCTGACCTAGCTCTAACATCTAATCAAGTTCAGTCTCTAGGAGAAATAGATTTGAGCGGTGCTGATGGTGGAGATGGTGATGGAGGAAGAGATAATGGTTATGATGGTGGTGATGGAGGAATAGTTGATATAACCTCTTTTGAAGAGCCAAAAATTCTAGAAGATCAAATAAACGTTGAAGGAGGAGACGGTGGAGAACCTGGCGGAGCTGCAGTACAAGGAGGAGACGGTGGTGATGGAGGAACAATCGAACTTAGTTACAGTCAAATAGAGGAGGATGACGCAGAACTCCTAATAGAGGAAGGTGAAGGTGGTGAAGACGCTAATGATGGTATAGAGGGAGAAATTATTCGTAACAATCCTGAAATCATAATAGATGAAGTTGATTCCGAAGGTATTATCCCTCAAGGAATTGAACATGAAGTAACTCTAGATATTGAAAATCAAGGAAATTTCCAAGGCTTTGACACTATTGAATACTACTTTGACGTTGAAGATGAAGAACCAACAGACCAGAAAGAAACCGATAACTTGGATATCGGTGAAACAGATACAATAACACTAACCAAGTCAAGTGTTGATAGAGAACCTGATGACTACTTCCAACTTTTTGAAGCTATTGAATCCGGAGACACAGTTCAAGAAGAGATAACTGTTGCAGAGGAAGAAATCATATTTAGAGACGTTTCTACCAACTCTCCCGTAACAGAAGAAGATGAAGACACCTTAGAAGTTGACACTATAATTGAAAACACGGGAGATGTAGAAGGAAGTCAAGAAATCGAACTTTACTTTGATTCTGAGGATACTGAGGGAGAGCCATCTGAAACAAAAGAAACCTCAGAACTAGGTAGTGGAGACCTAGAATCTCT